>Ga0137306_100484_pt1 | contig 55640 bp, 52 predicted proteins | sample Inofroosms_March_FD_97187 | JGI IMG/M metagenome (GOLD analysis project Ga0137306, IMG submission 97187) | Mouse cecal microbial communities from Vienna, Austria - N-Acetylneuraminic and N-Acetylglucosamine D2O microcosms_March | ecosystem: Host-associated > Mammals > Digestive system > Large...
TCGTTACCCATTCTACTACAAAGTATATGGATGGACATGCCACCTGTGTAGGAGGGGCAATTGTGGACAGCGGCAATTTTGACTGGGAGGCACACGCGGAAAAATTTCCAGGGCTTACGATGCCGGATGAAACCTACCATGGGATCATTTATACAGAAAAGTTCGGGAAGGGTGCATATATAACCAAGGCGACCGCACAGCTTATGAGAGATCTTGGCTCAATCCAGTCCCCGCAGAATGCATTCCTTCTGAATCTTGGCCTGGAGACCTTGCATCTTCGTATGGAAAGGCACTGTGAGAATGCGCTGAAAGCAGCCGTATACCTTAAGAACCATGAAAAGGTGGCGTGGGTAAACTGTCCGTCCCTTGAGGGAGACAGATATTATGAGCTGGCCAGGAAATATATGCCAGGGGGAACCTGCGGCGTCATTACCTTTGGCCTGAAGGGCGGAAGAGATGCGGCTGTGCGCATGATGGACAGCCTTAAGATGATTGCAATCGTGACACATGTGGCTGATGCAAGAAGCTGTGTGCTTCATCCCGCGAGCCATACACACCGCCAGATGAATGACCAGGAGCTTCAGGAAGCAGGCGTGCAGCCGGATCTGATCAGATTCAGTGTTGGTATTGAGAACAGTGAGGATATTATTGCAGATTTACAACAGGCTCTAGATCAAGTATAAAAATATGGAAACACTTCCATACTAATGGAGTATGGAGGTGTTTTTGTATGAAAGAGGGACAAAATCAGAGCGAAGCAGAAAAGAAGGATGAGATTAAAGAAACCGGAAGCGTGTATCTGGAAGAGAATAAGCGGCATCATAAGATAAAGCTTCTTACAGTTATCGGGGAGATTGAAGGACATGAGGCAGTGTCCGGAAACACAAAGGCAACAAAATATGAGCATCTTCTTCCCATGCTTGCAGAGGTGGAGGACAGCGAAGAGATTGAAGGACTATTAATCCTCCTTCACACCATGGGGGGAGATGTAGAGGCAGGACTTTCCATAGCGGAGATGATTGCATCCTTAAGCAAGCCCACCGTATCACTTGTACTGGGCGGGAGCCATTCCATCGGGGGGCCCCTTGCGGTAGCGGCCCAGTATTCCTTTATTGTGCCGACAGGAACCATGATCATACATCCAGTACGCTCCAACGGCATGTTTATCGGGGTAAGACAGAGCCTGCAGAATATGCTGCGTACCCAGGACCGCATTACCGGATTCCTTGCCAGACACTCAAAAATGAAAAAAGAGCGGGTAGAAGAGCTGATGCTCAACCCGACAGAGCTTGTAAAGGATGTGGGTACTCTTTTAGAAGGACAGGAGGCAGTATCAGAAGGATTAATTGATAAAGTAGGCGGAATGAGCGACGCTCTTCATAAATTGCACGAAATGATTGATGAATACAAAGAAAAAAAGAGCGAAATTAATTAATGACAGTGTCCCTTTAAAATGATATAATGATACAAGCGTGTTTTGGCAATATCATGAAGAAGGGGGAAGCGTATGGCTTCAAAGGCAAAAAAGAAGAAACGTACAAAGCAGACGAAAAAAAATGTGTCTGAGAACAGCTTTTTAGGCGATGAGATAGTCATATGGTCGGCGCTGGCCGTCAGCATCCTTCTGCTAATCAGTAATTTCGGGCTTGGCGGGAAGGCAGGTGTCTTTCTGTCAGCCTTTCTGACAGATATATTTGGCTGGACGGTTTATGCAGTGCCCTTTGCCTTATTCGGGGCTGTTGCTTTTCTGACTGCGAATAAGGATAATTTTACTGCATATGCAAAGACAGCGGCAGGCTTTTTACTGATGATTCTTTTCTGCATCTTTTTTGAGCTGATTCAGGAAGAAGGAGGAATCATCGGGAGTCTCCTGGCCGGGCTTCTGGTTCCGGCAATTGGTGCAGTCGGCACCTATGTGGTTGTGATTATCTGCATGATTATCTGTCTAGTGGGGATTACAGGAAAATCTGCGCTTAAGGGAGTAAAGAGCCAGGGGAGCAGGGCATACAGCCGTGCAAAAGAAGATGCTGCCAAAAGGCATGAAGCGTCATCTGCCAGGATGATTGCAAGAAAGGCAGTAAGGGGTGAGACGAAGGGGAGCGCCCGGAAACGGACGGACCGGCATGTGGAAGGAGTATCTTTTGATACAGAGATTTCCAAAAAGTCCCCGGAGATGAAGGAACTGCTTGTGCCGGAGGATGAAACACCATCTGCAGCGAAGGGAAGGAAAAGGCCATCTTCCAGAGAGACAGAGGAGGGGAGCACCCTGGCAGAACCCCGGTTTGTTATTAACCGCGGCGACACTGTGACGCCTGGAGGCGTCCAGGAGACGAAAGAAAATGAGATTTTGGCAGAACCTTCGGAAAAAGCATCTGGTTCTTCCAAAAGAAGGGGCAAAGCCGCACAGATTTCTGTGGAGGATGAGATGAAGGAGGTTGCTGCATCTGTGGCAGAAGCAGCAGAGAAACCGGAAAAAGAATATCATCTGCCGCCGCTCTCCCTTCTTAAGAGAGGAAGCAGGACCGGCGGGGAGTCGGATGCTGCTCTTAGAGAGACAGCGATCAAGCTTCAGCAGACGCTGAAGAATTTCGGGGTGAACGTTACAGTGATGAATGTCAGCTGCGGGCCGTCGGTTACCCGATATGAGCTTCAGCCCGAGATGGGGGTGAAGGTAAGTAAGATTGTGGGGCTTGCAGATGATATTAAACTGAATCTTGCGGCAGCGGATATCCGGATCGAGGCTCCGATTCCGGGAAAGGCGGCTGTAGGTATAGAGGTTCCGAATAAAGAAAATTCTCCGGTAATGCTCCGGGATCTTTTGGAATCGAAGGAATTTAAGAACAGCACTTCAAAGCTTTCTTTTGCTGCCGGAAAGGATATCGGAGGTAAGGCTGTGGTGACAGATATTGCCAAAATGCCTCATGTTCTGATTGCAGGCGCGACAGGTTCTGGTAAATCAGTCTGCATTAATACACTGGTTATGAGTATTCTCTATAAGGCCAGGCCGGAGGAAGTCAAGCTTATTATGATTGATCCCAAGGTAGTTGAGTTGAGTGTGTATAACGGCATCCCGCATCTTATGATTCCAGTTGTTACAGATCCAAAGAAGGCGGCAGGAGCGCTCAACTGGGGGGTAGCCGAGATGACCCGCAGATACCAGGCATTTGCCCAGCACAATGTAAGGGACATGAAGGGTTATAATGACAAGGTGAAAAAAATGTCTGTGCCTGAGGACGAACGGCCGGCAATCATGCCGCAGATTGTCATTATTGTAGATGAGCTGGCGGATCTGATGATGGTGGCTTCCGGGGAAGTGGAAGAGGCAATCTGCCGTCTTGCCCAGCTTGCAAGGGCCGCAGGGATTCATCTTGTACTTGCAACACAGCGACCGTCCGTGAATGTCATTACTGGTCTGATCAAGGCAAACATGCCGTCAAGGATTGCATTTTCCGTATCCTCGGGCGTGGACTCCAGGACGATTATTGATATGAACGGAGCGGAGAAGCTCCTTGGAAAGGGAGACATGCTCTTTTATCCGGCGGGCTATCAGAAGCCGGCAAGAGTCCAGGGCTCCTTTGTATCAGATAAAGAGGTCCAGGATGTTGTGGACTACCTGATACATAATAACGGCGATGCAGTTTACGATGAAGAAATCACCACCCATGTAAATTCGGCAAATATAGGGGCATCAGGCATGGCACCCGCAGAAGGGGATGAACGCGACCAGTACTTTGCAGAAGCAGGCCGCCTCATCATAGATAAGGAAAAGGCATCCATCGGGATGCTGCAGAGAGCATTTAAGATCGGCTTTAACAGAGCAGCCAGAATTATGGACCAGCTCTGTGAGGCAGGGGTAGTCGGAGGAGAAGAGGGGACAAAGCCCCGGAAGATTTTAATGACCACAGAGGAATTCGAGCAGTATGTAACAGGTAACGAGTGAAGATGACGCAGGGGGCTTAAGGTCCTGCAACGAAGAAAGGAGATCTCAGGGACAAATGAAGACCGATATCCAGATTGCACAGGAGGCAAGTATGCTGCATATTAAGGATGTAGCAGAGAAATTAGGTATTAAGGAAGAAGAGCTGGAATTTTACGGGAAGTACAAGGCAAAGCTGTCTGACGAGCTTTGGGAAGGCATCAAGGACAACCCGGACGGAAAGCTTGTGCTTGTCACAGCAATTAATCCCACACCAGCGGGAGAAGGTAAGACAACCATTACAGTGGGACTTGGACAGGCAATGGCAAAACTGGGCCAGAAGGCAGTCATTGCCCTCAGAGAGCCGTCCCTTGGACCATGCTTCGGAATTAAAGGAGGCGCAGCAGGCGGAGGCTATTCCCAGGTAGTACCCATGGAGGATCTGAACCTTCACTTTACCGGGGATTTTCATGCCATTACCTCGGCAAACAATCTGCTGGCAGCTCTGCTTGACAATCATATCCAGCAGGGAAACGCGCTTCAGATTGATCCAAGGCAGGTGGTATGGAAACGCTGCCTTGATATGAATGACAGAAATCTGAGAAACATTGTTGTCGGACTGGGAAATAAGATGGACGGCATGGTGAGGGAGGATCACTTTGTAATTACGGTTGCTTCTGAGATCATGGCGATTCTCTGCCTTGCTGATGATATTCAGGATCTAAAACGCAGACTTGGAAAAATCATTGTGGCATATAATTTTAACGGCGATCCTGTTACGGCAGATGATCTGCAGGCAACCGGCGCCATGACGGCACTGCTTAAGGATGCCATCAAGCCGAATATTATTCAGACATTAGAGCATACACCGGCAATCGTACATGGCGGTCCTTTTGCAAATATTGCCCATGGCTGCAATAGTGTACGCGCTACCAGAATGGCTCTTAAGATGAGTGATATTACCATTACGGAGGCGGGCTTCGGCGCAGATCTGGGAGCGGAAAAGTTCTTTGACATTAAGTGCAGGAAAGCAGGGCTTGCTCCGGATGCAGTCGTTTTGGTTGCAACTGTGCGGGCTTTGAAATATAATGGCGGCATACCGCGCGGGGAGCTTGAAAAGGAGAACGTCGAGGCTCTTAAGCGGGGAATCGTAAATCTTGAAAAGCATATTGAAAATATACAGAAATATGATGTGCCGGTTATTGTAGCATTGAATTCCTTTGTATCCGACACAGAGGCAGAGTATGAATTCATCCGCAAATTCTGTGAGGAGAAGGGCTGTGAGTTCGCGCTTGCCGAAGTCTGGGCTAAAGGCGGAGAGGGCGGAACGGCTCTTGCAAAGAAGGTTCTTGAGACACTGGAGACGAAGGAGAGCCATTTCCATCCACTCTATGAGGATGAACTTTCCTTAAAGGAGAAGATTGAAACAGTTGCCAGAGAAATCTATGGGGCAAGAGGCGTCATCTATGAGCCGGCTGCAGAAAAGCAGCTTGCGAAGATTGAGGCGATGGGATTCGGGAAGCTTCCGGTCTGCATGGCAAAGACTCAGTATTCCCTGTCTGACGACGCGGCGAAGCTTGGACGGCCGGCAGATTTTGACGTGAAGATCCGGGAAGTGTATGTAAGTGCAGGAGCCGGCTTTATTGTCGCCATCACTGGTGCGATCATGACGATGCCGGGGCTTCCGAAGGTTCCAGCGGCAAACGGAATTGATGTATCTGAGGACGGTAATATTACAGGATTATTCTAAGGAGAGAAGTATGTTCCAGTTAATAGATGGGAAAAGCATTGCAGCTCAGATTAAGGAAGAGGTAAAGGAAGAGGCCGAACGTCTGAAACAGGCAGGAATACAAGTGTGTCTCGCGGTGGTACAGGTTGGGAATGATCCTGCCTCCAGTGTATATGTGAGAAATAAAAAGAAAGCATGTGAATATGTGGGGATAAGGTCAGCATCTTTTGAACTTCCGGAGGATACGGCAGAGGATGAGCTTCTGGAACTTGTCCGGCGGCTGAATGAGGATGATTCAGTAAATGGGATTCTTGTGCAGCTCCCGCTTCCGGAACATATTAGCGAGGATAAGGTCATACAGACCATTTCCCCGGATAAGGACGTGGATGGATTTCATCCAGAAAGCGTAGGAAGACTCTGTATCGGAGAGAAAGGATTTCTTTCCTGCACCCCGGCAGGAATTATAGAGCTTCTTCGCCGCAGCGGGGTTGAGATCCAGGGGAAGGAATGCGTAGTAGTTGGAAGAAGTAATATTGTCGGGAAGCCCATGGCGCTTCTCCTCTTGAAGGAGAACGGAACCGTAACAATTGCCCACTCCCGTACAGCAGATCTGAAGGAAATTACACAGAGAGCAGATATTCTGATTGTGGCAATCGGCAGGCCGCGTTTTATTACAGCCGATTATGTGAAAGAGGGAGCGACAGTCATTGATGTCGGGATCCACAGGAATGAGGACGGTCATCTGTGCGGTGATGTTGATTTTGACAATGTAAAGGAGAAGACAGCTTTTATCACGCCGGTTCCTGGAGGAGTCGGACCGATGACCATTGCCATGCTGATGAAGAATTGTATAGCAGCAGCTAAATAGGAGGTTGGTGAGAGTATGAGGTGCAGGTATTGCGGATATGAGATACCAGAAGGCGAATTATACTGTACAAGATGTGGGGAAGAAGTATTCATTGTTCCTGATTATAATCCGCTTGATGATATGCTTACTGCACAGATTAAGGTCGGCGTGAATAATGAGGGGGATACAGATTATCTGAATCATAATCTATCTGACGATGTCAGAGGCCGGACCTCTGTAAGACGTACCGGAAATCCGCAGAATGCTGCTGCACGAAGGAACACCGGCTCAGGCAGAAGAAATACTGGTCCAGGCAGAAGTATGGATCCCAGACGGCAAACTGCTCCAGGAAGAAGCACTGGTTCCGGCAGAAGTATGGGTTCGGGAAGAAGTACAGGTACTGGCAGGAACCCGGCTCCCGGAAGAAATACAGGTACTGGCAGGAATTCAGCTTCCGGAAGAGATATGGGTACCGGGAGGATCCCGGGTGCCAGAGGGAATACGGGTACTGGAAGGACCCCGGGATCCAGAGGAAATACAGCTGCTGGCAGGAACTCTTCATCAAGGAGAAATACGGGCACTGGCAGAAACACAGGTTACATGAGAAATAACGGTACAAGACAGAATACAGCTGGAAGAGAGCTGTCTGAGCGCGAGCGGTACCGCCGTCAGATGGAAAAGAAAAGAGAGAGCCTGAAAAAGAAAAGACGGAATATTACGATCGTTCTTGTGATTCTTGTCCTGGCAATCGGTGCGGGCTGTTATACTCTTTATCAGAATTCTTATGACGGAATTGTAAATAAAGGATATCAGGCGATTAAAAATCAGGAATATAGCAGTGCAGAATCCTTTTTTAACCAGGCAATCGGAAAAAATGATAAAAAATCAGAAGCTTATGTGGGATTATCCCAGGTATATATCCGTCAGGACAGAGTGGATGATGCGGCAGACTTATTTAATGATACGATTGCAAAGCAGCCGGACAATGCAGATATTTATGAAGCTTATATGGAATTCTGTGTCAATAATGACAGAAAGACATTGATTCCGCTAGTTCTGGATGAGGCGCAGGACAGTATCAGGAAGAAGCTGTCCGACTATATTATCGCGGTACCGGAGTTTAATCTGGATGACGAGGAAGTGTATGATGATGTGCAGCAGCTGGAACTTTCAGCCGGAAAAAACACTATCCAGTATACTACGGATCAGACCGATCCCCTGCAGTCGGGAAAAAGTTATGACGGTCCGATTCAGCTGGAAGAGGGAGAGAATGTTATCCGGGCAGTAGCTCTTGACAAACGGGGAATCCCGGGCATGTCTGTGGAAAAGACCTATGTGATCGAATTCCCTGTGGAGGATGCCCCGGCAGTATCCCCGTCCACCGGACAGTATGAAAGCGCACATCCGATTGAAATTAAGGTGCCGGATGGATACGAGGCTTACTATACGATGGATGGCGAAGATCCGACCACAGCCTCCACAAAGTATAGCGGGCCGGTTGACATGCCTGAAGGGGAGACTTTGTTTAAGGCAATCCTCGTAAGCGGAGGCGGTCGCGTAAGCGGAATTACCACCAGAAATTATATGTTAGAAAAATAAAGGAAAAAGATTGTACGTTAATTAGTACAATCTTTTTTTCTTCTACGGTTGCGTTAATTATTTAACAGAGGTATAATTTAGTCAAGTTAAATAATTAACAAGTAAAGGAGATAGAAAAATGAGCAGATTTACACTACCAAGAGACATTTACCACGGAAAAGGATGCTTAGAGGAGTTAAAGAACTTAAAGGGAAAAAAAGCAATCCTTGTAGTCGGAGGCGGTTCCATGAAGCGCCAGGGCTTTCTTGACAGGGCAGTCGGATATCTGAAGGAAGCAGGCATGGAAGTTGAATTGTTTGAAGGAGTTGAGCCGGATCCGTCTGTTGAGACTGTTATGAAGGGTGCTGAGGCTATGCGTAAATTTGAGCCTGACTGGATTGTATCCATGGGCGGCGGTTCTCCTATTGATGCAGCAAAAGCGATGTGGGCATTTTACGAATATCCGGAGACCACTTTTGAGGATTTATGTATTCCATTTAATTTCCCGGAGCTTCGTACAAAGGCAAAGTTTGCAGCTATTCCATCTACATCCGGGACAGCAACAGAGGTTACGGCATTTTCCGTTATTACCAATTATCAGACAGGCGTAAAATATCCTCTTGCTGATTTCAATATTACACCAGACGTTGCAATCGTTGATCCGGATCTCGTATCAGGACTTCCGGTAAAGCAGGTTGCATATACAGGTATGGATGCACTGACTCATGCCATTGAAGCATATGTATCCACACTGAACTGTCCGTTTACAGATCCACTGGCATTACAGGCAATTGAGATGGTACTTGATTATCTCCCGGCTTCTTATAACTGCGATATGGATGCAAGAGAGCAGATGCACTACGCACAGTGTCTGGCAGGTATGGCATTCTCCAATGCACTGCTTGGTATTGTACATTCTATGGCGCACAAGACTGGAGCTGCATTCTCAACCGGACATATTCCGCACGGCTGTGCTAATGCAATCTATCTGCCTTATGTCATTAAATACAATGCACATGACAAGACTGCAGCAGGACGTTACGCAGAGATCGCACGCAGAATGGGTCTTGAGGGCACATCTGAGAAGGCGCTGATCAACAGTCTGTGTGCAAAGATTGATGAGTTCAATGTAAAGCTCAATATTCCAAAGACTCTGAAAGAATTCGGAATCAATGAAGATGAGTTTAAGGAGAAGGTTGCAGGAATCGCAGAGCGCGCAGTAGGCGACGCATGTACAGGCTCTAATCCAAGGGCAATTGATGCGGCTGCAATGGAGAAGCTGTTTCATTGCACATATTATGGAACAGAGGTTGACTTTTAAGCAGTAAATATTTGTCTTCTAATATTTTATGTGATATAATCAGTTATACTAAGGAGCAGATTTTTCTGCTCCTTAGTATAAGTATATTATTAGAAGGAGACTCGAAAGATGGGAATTTATCTCAATCCGCCGCCAGATGGTTTTAAGGCGATTCTAAAAAGAGGGATGTATGTAGAATAGTCAAAAAACAAAAAAACATACTTGCATAATTCAAAAATATGAGTAGTTCTGCTAATCCGGTTTTACTGCGTAAAAATTGGTACAAATATTTTGCAATAAATAATATGATGACCTTTTGACGCTTGTATCATAATATACTTGATATTTTCGCAAATATACTATATCATTATAAGAAGTAAAAATATTAGGAGGAACGTAAGATGTATAAGATATTAAAAGCTGAGAAACTGGCTGATAAGATCTATCTTATGGATGTTGAAGCTCCCCGTGTTGCAAGACACTGTGAGCCGGGGCAGTTTGTTATTGTTAAGATGGATGAGAAAGGCGAGAGAATCCCGCTGACAATCTGTGATTATGACAGAGAAGCGGGAACGATTACAATCGTATTCCAGGAGGTAGGAGCTTCTACCATGAAGATGTCTGCCCTGAAGGCAGGAGACAGCTTCCGCGATTTTATCGGACCTCTCGGATGTCCATCCGAATTTGTAGAAGAAGACATCGAAAGTCTTAAAAACAAGAAGATGCTGTTCGTAGCCGGAGGTGTCGGTGCAGCCCCTGTTTATCCACAGGTAAAGTGGCTTAAGGAACACGGAATTGATGCGGATGTCATTGTTGGTGCAAAGACAAAGGACATGCTTATACTGGAAAAAGAGATGGAAGAGGTTGCAGGCAATTACTATCCATGTACAGATGACGGTACATATGGTCATTCTGGTATGGTTACTACTAAGATCGAGAAACTTGTAGAAGAAGGCAAGAAATACGATGTCTGCGTTGCCATTGGTCCTATGATTATGATGAAGTTTACCTGTCTTCTTACAAAGAAGCTGGAGATTCCTACGATTGTCAGCATGAATCCGATTATGGTTGACGGAACTGGTATGTGCGGCGCCTGCCGTGTCATTGTAGGCGGAGAAGTAAAGTTTGCCTGTGTAGACGGACCGGAGTTTGACGGACATCTTGTGGACTTTGATAATGCAATGAAGAGACAGATGATGTATAAAACAGAAGAAGGTCGTGCAATTCTGAAAGTACAAGAAGGAGACACCCACCACGGTGGATGCGGTAATTGCGGAGGTGACAACTAATGGCTGATGTATTAAAAAGAATTCCTGTAAGAGAGCAGGATGCAAAGGAAAGAGCAGCAAACTTCGAAGAAGTATGTTATGGATATAATAAGGAAGAGGCTATGGAGGAGGCATCCCGCTGCCTGAACTGTAAAAATGCAAAGTGTATTCAGGGCTGTCCGGTAGCAATTAATATTCCAGGCTTCATATCGAAAGTAAAGGAAGGGGACATTGAGGGAGCGTATAAGGTAATTGGTGAGTCCTCTGCGCTTCCGGCTATCTGTGGCCGTGTATGTCCGCAGGAGTCCCAGTGTGAATGCAAATGTATCCGCGGTATCAAGGGAGATCCGGTATCCATCGGTAAGCTGGAAAGATATGTTGCTGACTATGCATTAGAGCATGATATCAAGCCTGCAAAGGCTGAGAAGACGAATGGACACAAGGTTGCAGTAATCGGTTCTGGTCCGTCCGGTCTTACCTGTGCCGGAGATCTGGCAAAATTAGGTTACGAGGTAACCGTATTTGAGGCACTGCATGAACTTGGCGGTGTGCTTGTATATGGAATTCCAGAGTTCCGTCTTCCGAAGCATAAAGTAGTAAAGAAAGAGATTGAAAAGGTAAAAGAGTTAGGCGTTAAATTTGAGACCAATGTTGTAATTGGCAAATCCACCACCATTGACCAGCTCATGGAGGAAGAGGATTTTGAGGCTGTATTCATCGGATCTGGTGCAGGACTTCCGATGTTCATGGGTATTCCGGGAGAGACGGCTAACGGCGTCTTTTCTGCAAATGAGTATCTGACAAGAAGCAACCTGATGAAGGCATTTGATGATTCCTATGATACACCGATCGCGGCCGGAAAGAAGGTTGCAGTAGTTGGCGGCGGCAACGTAGCAATGGATGCTGCAAGAACAGCTCTCCGCCTTGGCGCAGAGGTACACATTGTATACCGCCGGAGCGAGGCAGAACTTCCGGCCAGAGTAGAGGAAGTGCATCATGCAAAAGAAGAGGGCGTTATCTTTGACCTTCTTACAAACCCGAAGGAAATTCTTGTAGATGAGAACGGCTGGGTTAAGGGTATGACTGTTGTGAAGATGGAGCTTGGCGAACCGGATGCATCCGGCAGAAGACGTCCGGTTGAGATTCCTGGCTCTGAGTATGAGATAGAACTTGATACAGTCATCATGTCTCTCGGAACATCACCGAACCCGCTGATTGCGTCCACGACAAAGGGACTTGAGACGAATAGAAGAAAATGTATTGTGGCGGAGGAAGAAAATGGCCAGACGTCAAAGGCTGCTGTATTTGCAGGCGGTGATGCAGTGACAGGCGCTGCAACCGTTATTCTTGCTATGGGAGCAGGAAAAGCAGGCGCAAAGGGAATCCATGAGCTTCTGTCCGGCAAATAGATTTTTTCGTTAAAAACATAAGAACAGGAAAAAAATAGTGCTGTGCATAAAAAGTTGTTACTGTTCACACAGGTCTGTGCATTTACTGCACAGACCGTAAGAAAGTGATTCAGGAGTGAGCAAATCCCATTCGCGGAGCGAATTTTAGATGGATTTGCGAATGTTACTGGTCATGGAGTGAACAGTAACAAAAAATCTGCACAGCACTGTTTTTTTGCATTTACATGCCTATACCTCATGAAAAAACTATGCTATACTTGTGTCTGAAAAGCGGTAAAGGAGTGAATTTATGATGATTTTTCTAGGACTTATGATTCCGTTCATCGGTACCACAATGGGAGCAGCCTGTGTTCTATTTATGAGGAATGAACTAAAACCCCTGGTTCAGAAGTCTTTGCTGGGATTTGCGGCAGGCGTTATGGTTGCTGCATCTGTATGGTCACTGCTCATTCCGGCCATGGACATGTCATCCCATATGGGTAAATTTGCTTTTGTTCCAGCCGCCGCGGGATTTCTGCTCGGTATCGCCTTCCTGTTGGTTTTGGACAGAACGATTCCCCATATGCATATCGGCTCAGAGGAGACTGAGGGTCCGGGGACTACGTTAAACAAATCTACCATGCTCGTATTGGCAGTAACAATTCATAATATACCAGAGGGAATCTCAGGCGGAGCCGTATTTGCAGGACTTCTAACCGGCAGCGGGGACGTGACAATGGCAGGGGCATTTGCACTGGCAGTGGGCATTGCCGTGCAGAATCTTCCGGAGGGCTTCATCGTATCACTGCCTGTACGTAGTGAAGGCGGCGGACGGGGAAAGGCATTCCTCTATGGAACTCTGTCAGGAATTGTTGAACCGGTTGCAGGAGGGATTACGGTGCTTCTCGCAGCATATATTACACCGGTACTTCCGTATCTTCTGGCATTTGCAGCAGGGGCAATGATCTATGTGGTTGTAGAAGAGCTCGTGCCAGAGTCAGCAGAAGGTGAACACAGCAATATAGGAACGATTGGATTCGCAGCAGGCTTTGTACTGATGATGATGCTTGATGTAGCGCTTGGATAAAAATAAAAAGATTAAGATGAAGATTTTGTTAATAACAGTAGGAAAAATAAAAGAAAAATATTTAAAAGACGCAATTGCAGAATATATGAAACGCCTCAGCAGATATTGCAGGCTGGAGATCATAGAAGTAGCAGATGAGAAGATTCCAGAGCATGCCGGCAAAGCAAAAGAAGAGGCAGTCCGGGCAAAAGAAGCAGAGAGGATTTCCCGTCATATAAAAGAGGATGCATTTGTAATCACACTGGAGATAGAGGGAAAACAGCTCTCTTCTGAGGAACTGGCCGAACGAATTGAAGGCCTTGGAATTCAGGGGGAGAGTTCCGTAGTATTCATTATTGGAGGTTCTCTGGGTCTGGACGGAAAGATCCGGAAAAGATCCGACTTTGCCCTGAGTTTTTCGCGGATGACCTTTCCGCACCAGCTGATGCGTGTGATTTTGTTAGAACAAATCTACAGAAGCTTCCGGATTGCCAGAGGGGAGCCGTATCATAAGTAAGGGAATGGAAGTCTGTATCAATATAAGTTATTTTTAGGAGAACGAGATGAAAAGAAGAGCCGTAAAGAGAAAAATAGTTTTATTCATTGCAGTGATGCTGTATTCCTGTCTGTGTATGGGTGGGAGGACCTGTGCGCAGGGAATTTCTGTGGAAAACATAGAAGGACAAGAGAAGCCCGGCAATCTAGAAAAGCCAGGAATCCAGGCGGAAGCAGAAGAACCGGGAAACCCTGAGGAATCAGGCGGGGAAGAGGGACAGCCAGAGAAGCCCGGCAATCCGGAGGATCCGGGAGAAGAGGAAAGACCAGAAGAACCCGGCAATCCAGAGGATCCAGAAGAACCGGGGAACCCGGAGGATCCGGGAAACGGGGACGAAGGGGCTGGCAGCATAATCGAAACAGCAGTCTCTGGCATGAAGATGTCCTTTGAGAGAACGGCCTCCTCTGAGATCCGCGATACGATTGCAATCACTCCGGGTGATGAGCGTACGGTTTCTCTTCAGATGTACCAGCCGTCAAGCGGTGAGTGGAAGAAAAAATGCTCTTTTTCCACTGGTATAGGGGACGGAAGGGTAACACTGGTTTACCCAAAGGCATGGAAGAAGGCAAACACGTCCCTGTGGAGGATTGTTATTGATGCAAAAGATGGCTGCAGCGAATATATCAGCGATCCCGTCACAATCACCACACGTAACAGGAAGGAGCTAAACTTAAAGGCCAGGAGTGCTCTTATTATGGAGATGGAATCCGGGCAGATTTTCTATGGAAAATCAATGAATACAAGACGGCCCAATGCAAGCACAACCAAAATTATGACCGCTATTCTTGCACTGGAAAAGAAAAAGCTGAATAGTAAGGTGCGGATCACGGCAGAAGCAGTCTATACGCCGTATTCCGTTCTTGGGACAAGGGCGCTGAATGACAGGGCTTCCATGAAGCAGCTACTGTATCTGACATTGCTGCCTTCTGATAATGGAGCCGCCACAGCACTTGCCATACATACCGGGGGAAGCGTGAAGAACTTTGCAAAAATGATGAATCAAAAAGCAAAGGAGCTTGGATGCACAAATACCTCCTTTAAGAATCCCCACGGACTCCATGCAAAAAAACATTATACATCAGCAAAGGACCTGGCACTGATCACACGCTATGCCATGGGGAATAAGACATTCCGGAAAGTGGTAAATACCAGGTTCTGCAAATTCCGGACAAAGAAAAAGAAGAATAAATATGCGATGTATTCTACCAACAGACTGCTTGGGGAGGTAGATGGGATATGCGGGGTAAAAACGGGATTTACAAACCAGGCGCAGAATTGTTTTTCCGGAGCCTATAAGTATAATGGAAAAACATATATCACGATTGTCTTAGGTTCTCCTGGAATCGCAGCGTGCCAGAAGGATACAAAACGGCTGATCAGTTATATTAACAGATATATGTAAGATGCGGTATGCTGCTGCGGAATCAAAATTTATGATATTAATTTGCAGAAAAATAGATAAAACTGGAGGAACAAGATATGGTATTATTCAGGAAAAAACAGGATACAGAGGACGCAGACAAGGAAAAAGAACAGAGTAAGGCGAAGGTAATCCGGGAATATGCCCAGGTACTGGTAATAGCAGTAGTTCTTGCTCTGTTTTGCAGTAAAGTACTGATTGTAAATGCCAATATTCCTTCCGGTTCCATGGAGAACACCATACATCCGGGTGACCGGATTATTGGATTTCGCCTTGCTTATCTTGGAGGAGAGCCCAGGCGGAAGGATATTATATTATTTCACTATCCAGATGATCCTTCACAGATTTTTATCAAAAGAGTAATTGGGCTCCCCGGCGACACGGTCCGGATTGAAGATGGTCAGGTATATATAAATGATTCACAGGAGCCTCTTGATGAACCATACCTGAAAGATACGATTGAAGGTGAATTCGGTCCTTATGAAGTGCCGGAGGATTCTTATTTTGTAATGGGAGACAACAGGAATAATTCCCGTGATTCAAGATACTGGGATGATACATATGTGGAAAGAGATGAGATTATTGCAAAAGCAATGTTTCAATATTTCCCCAGAATCAAAATCATAAAATAAGTGAAAAGAGATCAGATATAAGATAGAGAGGGAACATTGCCGGGGCTTTTGTTCCCTCTCTATCTTTATCATATCAAAATACAAGTCTTGTAATGTGATTTGCGTCCATTACAATTTGCAGAGGTAAAAAGTAAGGTAGAGGAGATGACTGTTAATTTTATAAAAGAGTATTATGAAAATGACTATGAACTTGTTGAGTATTTTAGCAGTGCAGCCTGTAATCTGGCATCCCTCCTGTTAAGTGGTTCTTTTTAGAACCACTTAACAGGAGGGATGAACAAAAAATATATATTTCCCAAAGCAGAGAAGATGATATGGGTGCAGATTCATTGTATATTATAGATATTGATAAATTGAAAAACAAACACACAATATAATGTAGTGGTATTAATTAAAACCACGTTACTGTGAGTGAACTGGAAACTGCTCATAATAACAATTCAGGGTGCGTAAGAACTTTCAACATGTTTGCTTTCCGGCTTGAATTCTGATGTAAGAAGTTATATACTGAGTAAAAGAACAGAGTGATGCCAGGGTAAAGGTCATGGATGAAATGCGGAGCAATTCCTGGCATCATGGAATGCAGGAAAGAAGGGAGAGGATTGTATGAAATACTTGATGATTATGTGGGGAGCAGCAATTGTATACCTGGTTGTCGGAATCTATGCAATGAATAAAAAAGAACCTATGCGGCTTTCTTTCGTTTCCAGGCTTACGGAGGACATGGTCTCAGATATACCTGCTTATAATAAGGAAGTAGGAAAGATGTGGTGCGCCTTTTCCGGTGTATTATTCGCCGGTGGGATTCTGATCGCGTGGAACCCGGCATTCGCTGTCTTTTTCTTTGCAATATTCTGTGTCGTAGGCATAGGCGGTACTGTATGGTGGCAGAGTAAGATTGAGGAAAGGTTTATAACGGAACCTGACAAATAACTGCAGCCTGTAAGGAAGGATGAGAATACGGCTATGATTAAGAATATAATATTTGATATGGGAAATGTACTTCTCAGCTATAATCCGGATGTTTGCCTGAACAGATTTGTCCAGGACGAGGAGGACAGGGCAATCATAAGAAAAGAGCTTTTTGAAGGACCTGAATGGGTAGAAGGCGATCTGGGACTGATTACAGATGCAGAGCGTTTTGACGGAGTGAGCAGGCGGATCCCGCCGCGTCTCCATGGGGCGCTTAGAAACTGTACCCTGGAGTGGATGATGTGTATGAAGCCGGTTCCAGGGGCAAAGGAATTTACAGAGTATGTGAGGGAAGCCGGATACCGGATTTATGTACTGTCAAATGCAAGTACTTCCTTTTATGATTATTTTCCAGGCTTCGCTCCATTGGATTATTTTGACGGGGTCGTGGTGTCCTGCGATGTACATGTAGTTAAGCCGGATATCCGTATATATGAGCATCTGCTTAAGACCTGCGGGCTGAAACCGGAGGAGTGTTTTTTTATAGATGATATGGAGGCAAATGTGGAGGGAGCAAAAAAAGCCGGGATAGCGGGAGCGGTATTTCGAGGAAATTTTGAGGAAATGAAAGGGCTTATCGGGTGAGAACATGGAATTCGGTATGACAGCTGTAGTTTTGGTTATTCTGGCAGTCCTTGTTACTTATTCCCTTGAAAAGAAGAATTTTAAAAAGAAGCTGCGGATGAAGCTGCGGACAGAATACGGACAGAAGCCGGATACGGGCATGGAACTTCCGGATTATAAGGAGACAGCGATCTATTATAATCTGATCAGGGATAATATTCCAGAGGATGAGCGCGTGGATGAGATTACGTGGTCAGACCTGGAGATGGATCCTGTGTTCCGGCGTCTGAACACAACCGTATCCTGTGCAGGGGAGCAGCTTCTTTTTGCGTGGCTGCACCGTCTTTCGGGGGATCAAAGGATTCTTGACAGACTGGAACGCAAGGTTGGTTATTTTGACAGCCATCCAGATGAGCGTGTGGAAACGCAGGTTTTGTTATGGGGACTGAAAAAGGAGTCAGTTAACTATTATATTCCGGAATATATAGAACAGCTGGAATTTCAGAAGATGCCCTTCGCCCTGCTTTGCAGAATGCTGCTTACTTCCCTTCTGGTCTTTACTGCAGCGGCTCTGCTGACAGCGAATCCGGTGATTGCATCCATAGCCGGGATTCATTTCCTGATAAATATTGCCGTGTATGCCATTGCAAAAGCAAAATATGAGGTAGAGATAGAAGCTTTTTATGGAATTGTCCGTACGGTGAAGATTGGGGAGGCTGTGCAGAAGCTCTGTCCAGAGGAAATATCCAGGGAAGGCGAAAGGACAAAGGACTTAAAGAATCTTTCCCGTATCGTCCTTGTTCTTGACCAGCGAAAGCAGGCACGTCTTTCGGGAGATGCGGTTGCAATGGCGTCAGATTATCTCCTGGGTGCATTTATGCTGGATTTTCTTCTTTATGACAGAGCGGTGCGGCTTTTGTGTGAAAAAAAGGAGAGCTTTGGGGAAGTCTACCGGTTTGTGGGTGAGGTGGATATGAGCATTGCCGTTGCCTCGTTCAGAAAAAGCCTGTCTGGAACTACAGGCTATTGTATTCCCGAATTCCGTCAAGGCAGAATTCTATGCGGTACGGGAATCTGCCATCCTCTCATTGAGCATGCGGTGGCGAATGATGTCTTTATGGAAAAAAACATGATCATAACCGGATCGAACGCATCAGGAAAATCCACGTTCATTAAGGTGGTTGCAGTGAATCTGATCCTGGGACAGAGCATCCATACCTGTACGGCAGAGACCATGTCCATGCCAAAGGTATCTGTACTTACGTCCATGGCTGTCAGGGACGATGTGTTGTCCGGAGAAAGCTATTATATAAGGGAAATCCGTTATCTGAAACGAATGATTGACAGGAGCGGAAAGGACAGACTGGCATTTTTCGGAATTGATGAGATTCTGCGCGGTACGAATACAAAAGAACGGATTGCGGCATCTGCTGCGGTTCTGAGATATCTGAATCAGAGAAACTGTATTTTGATGGTGGCTACTCATGACCTGGAACTTGCAGAAATAATGAAAGAGTCCTGTGAGAATTTTCATTTCCGTGAGTCGGTGGAGGAAGGTGATGTCCTGTTTGATTATAAGCTGTATCCTGGGATCAGCGATACGAGAAATGCCATACGCCTCCTTGGTGCAATGGGATTCCCGGAAGAAATCATTACCGGGGCTTTAATTAATAATTGAAAGTCATATTCTGCGTCCGTCATTCATAGATTACTATAAACCTTATGAATGGCGCTGTTATGAAAAATAGAGTTCAAGAGCAATCCCTGAAAAATAAAATAGCGGAGGCCTCCGGACTGCCGAAGGACGTTGTTATGGGGCAGCCTGTTGTGACTGTTCTTGGGCGGATGGAGCTTAATATTGAGAATTACCGCGGAATTATCGAATATACGGATGCACTGATCCGTGTTCAGACAAAGGCCGGACAGATCCGTATCACAGGAAAGAATCTGAGTGTGGATTACTATACGAATGACGATATGAAGCTTACCGGACGGATTGAAGCCATAGAATATCAGCAGTAGAGGAGGCGGCACAAGTGATATTTAAGATTCTTCAGTATATCCGGGGGTATCTGCGTATACGTGTTGTCGGTTATTCGGCGGAACGCTTTCTCAATGCATGCCGGCACAGAGGCATCCGTCTGTGGAACATGAGCCCGGCGGCCAATGCATACGAGATGAATATCAGTATCAGGGGATTCCGGCAGATCAAGCCTATTGTACGCAAGACAGGGGCAAAGGTTGTGATCATACGCCGGGAGGGTTTTCCCTTTTTCTTATATAGATACCGCAGGCGAAAGCTTTTTTTTGCAGGAGCGGTTCTTTTCTTTCTCTTAATCTATACACTGTCAAAGTTTGTCTGGAGTATTGACATCCGCGGGAACCTGACAAGAACAGACGAGACACTTCTGGAATTCCTTGGAACAAAGGCTGTGAAAAACGGAATGCTGCTTTCAGATGTGAATTGCGGAAGGATTGTAAAAGATATCCGCAGGGAATATGACGATATTATCTGGGTGTCCGCATCCATTGAAGGGACGAAGCTGATTATCCAGGTAAAGGAAAATCAGGATGTGATACCGGCGGATGAAAAGTCCGGGGACCAGCGTGAAGAAAAAAAAGCGGAAACAGAAAGCGGCAGAAAGGTTCAGCCTACAGATATTGTGGCTGACCGGAATTGCACGGTAACAAGCATTATTACAAGGCGGGGAGTTCCAAAGATCAGGGAAGGCGAGAAGATAAAAAAAGGAGATATCCTTGTATCAGGGCAGATTCCCGTGAACAATGACGCCGGTGAGACCGTCTCTTATCAGTACCAGGAATCTGATGCGGATATTCTGGGCAAGACAAAGATCACCTATGAAGATAAACAGAGCCTTACTTATGATAAGAAAAAAAGAATTGCGAACAAGCTGAAAGTGCCGGAATATGTAGAGAGGCGGGAATATTTCCTAAGGCTTGGAGAGTTCAGGCTAAGCCTTGGCTGGCTTAAGAATGATTATGAGCATTGTGAACATTATTCATCGGAAAAGCAGGTAAAGCTTTTTGATAATTTCTACCTGCCTGTCTTTTTCGGGGAGAAAAGGGTGGTCCCCTATACCCTGGATGAGAAAAAATATAAGAAAAAGGAGCTCCAGACGATTCTGACAGAAAGATTTTCACGATATTGTGAAGATTTAAGTGAAAAAGGGGTAGAAATTATTGAGAATAATGTTAAAATATACACAGGGTCCAAAGAAGCCACGGCAAAAGGGACTCTAACTGTAATTATGCCGGTGGGAACCAGGAAGCCGTCAAAGCCGGCGGAGGTGAAAGCGCCGGAGGAGGAAAATGAACAGTCAGGAGAATAGTTGAATGGGAATAGCGGAGACAGTGATTGAGATACCGGCCGAACATGAGGCGAATATTTTCGGACAATTTGACGTATATGCGAAGAAGATTGAAAGGACTCTTAAGGTCTCTCTGATTGCAAGGGGAGAGAATGTAAAGATCGTGGGGGATCCTGTAAGGACAGAGCGGGCACGCACTGTTCTCGTAAAGCTTTTGGAGCTTTCGGTTCGTGGAAATACGATACAGGAGCAGAATGTGGACTATATCCTTTCTCTTGTGATGGAGGACAGCAGCGAGGATGTGCTTGAGATTGACCGGGATATTATCTGCCATACGCTTCAGGGAAAGCCAATTAAGCCTAAGACCTTCGGACAGAAAAAGTATGTGGACGCGATCAGGCAGCAGATGATTGTGTTCGGTCTTGGCCCTGCCGGAACAGGAAAGACCTATCTTGCCATGGCCATGGCGATTACGGCCTTTAAAAATAATGAGGTGGGGAGGATCATTCTTACAAGGCCTGCCATCGAGGCAGGGGAGAAGCTTGGATTTCTTCCAGGAGACCTGCAGAGCAAGATTGATCCTTATCTGAGGCCGCTTTATGATGCCCTGTACCAGATTATGGGGGCGGAGAGCTTTTTGAAGAACTCGGAAAAGGGGCTGATTGAGGTGGCCCCTCTTGCTTATATGCGGGGGCGCACGCTGGATCATGCATTTATCATTCTGGATGAGGCGCAGAATACAACGCCTGCGCAGATGAAGATGTTCCTTACCAGGATTGGTTTTGGCTCAAAGGTTGTGATTACCGGGGATGCCACACAGAAGGATCTTGCCCTGGGACAGACATCCGGCCTGGACGTAGCAGTTAATGTGGTGAAAAATATTGAGGATATTGCAATCTGCAGCCTGACAAGCAGGGATGTGGTCCGGCATCCGCTTGTGCAGAAGATTGTAAAGGCATATGAGGAATATGAAACAAAGTCAAAGAGCCGTGGGAAGGAAAAAGGCGGCAGGAATAAAAGGAGCAGAAGGTCATGACGCTTTACTATGAGGAGGAAGGGAGTATCAGACTTCCATTTGCATGTCAGAAGCTGGCGGAAGAGGTTGCGGAGGCAGTATTGAATGAACTCGGGTGTCCCTATGAGGCGGAGGTTAACCTGCTTCTTACTGAGGACGTACAGATCCGGGAGATGAACCGGGAGTTCCGGCATATAGACCGGGCTACAGACGTACTGTCCTTTCCGATGACTGAATATGAGACACCTGGAGATTTTTCTCACCTGGAAGAGCGAAATGACTGTTTTCATCCGGAGACAGGAGAGCTGATTCTTGGTGATATTGTTATTTCCAAGGAGAAGGTGCTTTCCCAGGCTGAGGAGTTCGGACATACGCTCAGGAGAGAATTTGCTTTCTTAATTGCACATTCTATGTTACACTTATCAGGGTATGATCATATGGAGGAAGATGAGAGGTCTGTCATGGAGACGCTTCAGAGACAGATCTTAGAAAAGCTGAATATATTACGATAAAAGACCATCGCGCAAGACACTGTAATTTATAGAGCGTCAGATAAATCTGCCGTGAACATAGACAAATATCCATGCAGGCATGGCTGCATGGCTCGTTGCTTCGCGGGAATACGGGAATAAATGACAGTGCCTGAGAAAGCGGTTGTTTTTGAGATGGAGTAAATAACGTATGGCTGGAAACAGAAATAATAAAGATAAAGGTTTTCTTTTACAGGGTTCTATTCTTGCAATAGCCGGTGTGATCACGAAGCTGATCGGGGCAGTCTACCGGGTTCCGCTTGTAAATATTATCGGGGATGAAGGAATGGGGTATTATGGTATTGCATTTCAGATTTATTCGATTGCACTGACCCTTACATCCTACAGTCTCCCCCTGGCTGTATCAAAGCTTGTGTCAGCAAGAGTAGCAAGAGGAGAGTATAAAAATTCACACAGGGTCTTCCGCGGTGCGATGACATTTGCCATTATAGTCAGCGGTCTTGTTGGCGCCGTTATTTTTTTTGGCTCAGGTTTTATAGCGGAACAGATTATGTCAGTAAAGTTCAGCGCTTATGCGCTCAGGGTACTGGCTCCCTGTATTCTGGTTGTAGCGATTCTGGGAGTCATGCGCGGTTTTTTCCAGGGAAATGGTTCCATGATTCCGACTGCATTTTCCCAGGTGCTGGAGCAGATTGTGAATGCAGGCGTCAGCATCGCCGGGGCATATATGCTGTTTCAGGTGGGTATGGATGTGGCGAAGATACGGGGAAATGATTCCTACGGCGCAGCCTACTCGGCGGCGGGCGGTACCCTCGGAACGGTCATAGGGGCGTTGTCTGCACTGCTGTTCCTGTTGTTTGTCTATGCGGTATATAAGAGGATTCTAAAACGGAAGATGCGCAGAGACCGGGGACACAGGAAGGAAAGTTTCAGGAGAATCTACAAGATTCTGTTTATTACCATTGCACCGGTAATTTTAAGCTCTACAGTATATAATCTGTGCGGAGTGATTGATAATGCCATGTTTGCAAAGATTATGTCTGTACAGGGTCATAAGACGACAGAGTATACATCCCTGATCGGCATTCTGAACGGGAAGTATGATACCCTGATTAATGTTCCGATCTCCATCGCATATTCCCTGGGTGCTTCCCTGATCCCGGCAATTGTAACTGCTGCCCAGACCGGGAGCAGAAAACAGGTACATAATAAGATCCAGTTAGTAACAAAGTTTAATATGATGATTGCTATTCCCTGTGCTGCAGGGTTTATTGTGCTGGCGGAGCCCATTCTTGATCTCTTGTTTTTTACACAGGATAATAAGGTGGGGGGGCTGATGCTGCAGTTAGGGGCTTTGTCGGTTGTATTTTATTGTCTGTCCACGGTTACCAATGCGGTGCTTCAGGGACTTGATAATATGATGGCCCCAGTAAAGAATGCAACGATTTCTCTTGTGCTGTACACGATTTCCCTGTTTGTAATGCTGGTTGTGTTCCGGTGGGGGATCTATGCAGTTGTGTTAAGCAGGATTGTATTTTCCGGGTCTACGAGTATTCTCAATGCCCATTCCCTTAGAATGCAGATCGGTTATGTGCAGGAGCAGCAGAAGACATTTATTATTCCGGCAATTGCCTCGGTCATCATGGGGGTGATTGCATTGGGAATCCATCTGTTGTTTGAACTGTTTAGCAGTACACAGGTGGCTACACTGGTGGCGCTTCCGGTGGCTGTCGTTGTGTATGCAATGGCGCTTGTCATGCTTGGCGGGGTGAGCGAGCAGGAGATGTATGAGATGCCGAAAGGGGCCTTGCTGGTAAGAGTGTGCAGGAAGGCGGGGCTCTTTAGGTGATGAGTATATGTGAAAGGGGAGCGGGCGAGGAAACCGGGCGGGCGGCGGTGTGCGTGCATGCTTTATCCGCTCTGCTTTTCCGGGCGTGAACACTCCGTAACATTCAAAGAGGCGGTTATTCGGGATACCGGATAACCGTCTCTTTTCATGAACGGATTGTAACACGCCTTCCAAACGCAGGCCGGAGAAAGCATGCACGCGCACCGCCGCCGCCCGGTTTCCTCACCGTGGCTTTCGCAGAAGGGCTGTGTGGGGAGGCGGAGGAGTTCAGGTGGCATGAATGAATTTTCAAACATGCTCTAGCGGACTGCAAAAGAGGATTTGTGTCTGTGCAGGGGATAAAGGGATTTGCCGGGATTGTGTGTTAGCTGGAGTAGTTTTCGAGGAAGCTGTAGAGTTCCTGGATGTTCTGGATGTATTTGCCGTTTCGGATTTCGCTTCGGATTTTTTCGGGGAGTTCGTCGTAGAGGATGTCGGTGTATTCGTAGGGCGTCTTTTTGTCGCTCTGGTAGACGACGATGTATCCGTTTACTTCCATAAGATAGTAGCAGTCCTCTTTTAGGGCTTCGCCTTCAGTGGGAACGGTTTGCTCGGGTTCCTGGGCGGGCTCTTGTTCGGTTTCTATGGTGATTTCAGTCTCTTTTTTCAGTCGGGCCTCCTGGGCGCGTTCTTTTGCGCGGTAGTAGCTGAGCTGGTAGGCACAGGTGATTATGAGAATTGCGCTGACGGAAAGAACGGCGAAGTAGATAGCATATTTGTTTTTCTGCATAAGGACAACTCCTTTTTTGATTATAGTATCAGCGTTTTTTCTATTTTTTATTCATTATTGTTCATAGTGAATATTAACTATACTTTGACTTCTGCGTGGAGATGGTGTAAGATAGTGTTACTGTGATTCTGGAGGTTTATAGATATGGATGAGAAGAAAATTGCCCGGATTAATGAGTTGTATCATAAGTCGAAAAAGGAAGGCCTGAGTGAGGAGGAACTGAAGGAGCAGCAGATTCTGCGGAGGGAGTATGTTGATTCGTTCCGGCAGAATCTGAGGAGTCAGCTTGATAATATTTCGATTGTTGAGGCTGATGGGAGTATTACGGATCTGGGTGAGAAGTTTGGAAAGAAAAGAGGACATTAGGCGCAGGGTTTTGAAGCTGCGGATGGATCTAGGTGCTTCTGAATGGGAATGTGGGACGCAGGCGATTGCGAAGCGGATCAAGGAGCATGCGTGGTTTGCTGAGGCGGAAATGATATTTTGTTATGTGGATTTTCGCGGCGAGGTGGGAATGAGGGGACTGATTGAGGAATCGTGGCGGGCTGGAAAGAGGGTCTGTGTGCCGCGGGTGGACGGGGGATGGATGGATTTTTATGAAATTAGTTCTTTTTCGGAGCTTGGACCCGGAGCTTTTGGGATTATGGAGCCAGCGGGAGGAAGGCAGGCTTTTTATGATGAAAAGGGGCTGATGATTCTTCCGGGGATTGCATTCGACAGGCTGGGGAACCGGGTTGGGTACGGTAAGGGCTGCTATGACAGATATCTTGCGGCTCATAGGAAGATACGTACGATCGGCGCTGCGTTTGAATTTCAGATTGTGGATCGAATAAAGACGGAAAAAACAGATGTGCGGGTAGATCTGCTCGCAACAGAGAAAGGGATGTATTGATGATGGATTATTTGCCGAAGGATCCGGTAATGCTGCTGAGTGTAGTGAATACGAAAATCCGGGATGAGTATCATTCTCTTGATGCATTGTGCGAAGATATACAGGCGGACCGGGAGACGATTGTTATGCTTCTGAAGGAGATTGATTATGAATATGATGAATCCCTGCATCAGTTTGTCTGAGAGGAATATGTGTTCCATGTGGAGCTTGTTTTATGATGAAGTGCCGGGAATGGGTTCGGGGGCGTAAAGCGCGGAGAAATCCGGTGTATCATGACATTATAAATATAAAAAAAGAAACGAGCACCCTGCTTGAACCATAAAGCTGTACGGTAAAAAACCCGCTTCTTTTTTAGTACTTATATGATAGAAAGGGAAAAAGTCAAGAGAAATGTATCGTGAAATTGATTTGGATAAAATAGATATAAGTGTTGAGCCGCCCGCAGAGGAGCCTGCAAGGCAGTATCATTTTATGATGAAATGCCGGGAATGGGTTCAGGAGTTTGTGAAGGAAAATGGGCGGCGTCCGACTGCGTGTGTTACGACGTTTGGCTGTCAGATGAATGCGAGGGATTCTGAGAAGCTGCGGGGAGTGCTGCGTGAGATTGGATATGATGAGGGCAGTGAGGAGACTGCTGATTTTGTGATCTATAATACATGTACAGTAAGGGAGAATGCCAATACAAGGGTGTATGGCAGGCTTGGACAGCTAAAGCCGCGTAAAAAGAAGAATCCCCGGATGATGATTGCGCTCTGCGGGTGTATGATGCAGGAGCCGGAGGTGGTGGAGAAGCTTAAGAAAAGCTACCGGTTTGTAGACCTGATCTTTGGTACACATAATATATACAAATTTGCAGAGCTTGTTGCGGCCAGGATGGACTGCGGGCGGCAGGTAATTGATATCTGGAAGGATACGGACCAGATTGTGGAGGATCTTCCGAATAAGAGAAAATATCCGTTTAAATCAGGTGTTAATATTATGTTTGGATGCAATAACTTCTGCAGTTATTGTATTGTGCCTTATGTAAGGGGACGGGAGAGAAGCCGGGAACCGGATGCGATTATACGGGAGATTGAAAGGCTTACGGCGGATGGTGTAAGTGAGGTGATGCTGCTTGGGCAGAATGTGAACTCCTATGGGAAGACGCTGGATGTCCCGGTGACATTTGCACAGCTTCTTAGGGAGATAGAGAAGATCAAGGGAATCCGGAGGATCCGGTTTATGACGTCTCATCCAAAGGATCTGTCAGATGAGCTGATTCAGGTGATGGCAAAGTCTGATAAGATCTGCAGGCATCTGCATCTTCCGGTTCAGTCAGGAAGCACAAAGATTCTTGAGAAGATGAACCGCCGGTATACAAAGGAGCAGTATCTTGCGCTGGTCAGGAGACTTCGGGAGGCAGTGCCGGATATTTCCATTACAACAGATATTATTGTCGGATTCCCAGGGGAGACTGAGGAGGATTTTCAGGAGACACTGGATGTTGTTAGGAAGGTAAGGTATGACAGTGCCTTTACCTTTATCTATTCGAAAAGGACGGGAACCCCGGCGGCTGTAATGGAGAATCAGGTGCCGGAGAATGTGATCCGGCATCGCTTTGACCGGCTCCTTAAGGAGGTGCAGGAGATTGCCGCACATGCATGCTCTGTGCATGAGGGGTCGGTCCAGGAGGTTCTGGTGGAGGAACTCAGTGAGCATGACAAGACGATGGTTACCGGAAGACTCAGTAATAATCTGCTGGTGCATTTTCCGGGAGAAGCTAAGCTTATAGGTTCTTATGTAAAAGTACTGCTGGAAGAATGTAAGGGATTTTATTATATCGGGAAAAAAAGTGAGTAGTGTCAGGCATGAAAAAAACATGACCCTGGGACGCTTGTATCAAAACATGAAAAAATGTCCAAACTATGATGTGGGATAAGAGACCGCTGTGAAGAGACCGGGAACGGTTACAGCATAAGCTTATCTGTATAAAACACTGGTGAGGACATTTTTTGATGAAAAAATTAAGTGAATATTTATTTCTAGGGACTCTGGGGGGAGCTTTGTATTATGGATTTGAAATTATATTTCGGGGATTTTCACACTGGACGATGTTTTTACTGGGGGGACTCTGTCTGGTATTCTTTACTGTACAGGGAAGGATGGTCCGCTGGGAGGATCCTCTGTGGAGGCAGATTCTGCGGTGCAGTATCTTCGTGACAAGCATGGAGTTTATCACCGGGATTATCGTGAATAAGTGGCTGCAGCTGGGAGTATGGGATTACAGCGGCCTGCCTTTTCAGATTTTTGGGCAGATCAGCCTTCAGTTTGCTGTGATCTTTTCAGGGCTGTGTGCAGTGGGGATACTGCTGGGCGGATATCTGCTTTACTGGATTTATGGTGAGGAAAAGCCGCATTATCATTTTTTATGATTCGTCTTGACATCCTATCAATTGATTGGTATACTATCAATTGATAGGATGTGTTGGATAAAAAGTAAAGGGACTGAACCGTTACGGGATTTCTAATACATAAGGAGAGGAGACTGAAGTGATGGAATTAGTCAGGAAAATCCATATGGACTGCCCTTTATGCAACAGGCTTCATGAGGTTGAAGAGAGAAGACGTACAGCAGCTGCCAGGGTAAAAGGGGAAGAGGTAATCTATGAACAGAAGTTTTTCCGGTGTCCGGATGCAAAAGGGGATACGGATGAATTTGAAACCGGAGAAGTGGCAAGTGAGAACCAGCTGAATGCACGGAATGCATACCGGATCAGGCATGGTCTTCTTACATCAGACGAGATTATCGGGATCAGGGAAAGCTATGGGTTGTCCCAGGTTGATTTGTCCAGGCTGTTAGGATGGGGGGAGGCTACGATTTCCCGTTATGAGAGTAAGGCCATCCAGGATGAGGCATATGATACCATGCTCCGGCTGATCAAGGATAACCCGCTGAAGGCGCTGGAATTTCTGAAAAAAAACGGGGATAAGTTTACGGTACATAAGAGAAGGGATATCAGAGAGCGGATTGTGGAAAAGCTGGATTCTTATGGAAAGGAATTTCTTACAAGACAGACATTTGAGGGCGAATATGTTTTGTTTGACGAGCCGTCGGATTCTAACGGATATACACTGCTGGACATTGATAAGCTGGAGACTGTGATCTCGTATTTTGCCATGCAGGTTTCGAATCTCTTTAAGGTTAAGCTTATGAAGATGCTCTGGTATGCAGATGCTCTGTCCTATAAGCGGACGGGAAAGGCGATGACAGGACTTGTGTACAGGCATGAAGCCATGGGGGCGCTTCCGGTTGGACATTACAGCCTTATGAATCTTGAAAAACTGAATATACGTGAAGAGGTAAGTCTGAATTATGATCTGATGCTTCATGTATATCCGGATCCTCATGCAGATTATTCTATACTGGACAGCAGCGAGAAGGAGGTACTGGATGCCGTGACTGCCCGGTTCAGAAGTGCCAGGGCTTCCGAGATTGTTGAGTATATGCATGAAGAGAGGGCTTATAAAGAGACTGTGCAGGGAGGGATTATTCCGTTTAGCCTTGCAGCCAGGATACGTGATTTCTGATGTCTGTGCAGGTCTGCCGGAACGTTGTCAATAGTATACACAGGAATAAGAATCTGCCGGAACGTTATCAGAAGAATACAAGAAATAAGCAGGTGAGGACTGGTTTTCATGAAAAGAGGAGTGGTATATGATGTTGAAGAGGCTGAAGAAGAATAAGGTTATCGCAGGATTATTGATTTTTGTTATGCTGTTTCATATCTTTGCAGGGACTCCCATGGAGGCATCCCGGGTACAGGCAGCATCCAGGACACCGGGACTGAATGCCCGGGTTACAAAAAACAATGTATTAAAGGTTCTGAACCAGTATGACAGGGACGGCGCCTATATCTTAAAAAAGCAGATTGCAAAGGGAGATAATGTCCTTACCTGGTTTAACCAGGGACGGATTCTTGACGGACTGGGTACGGCTGTCCACGAAGAAACCCATGGCTACCTTTATTCTTATATGAACACAAGGGGACGGGCCTATTTTGTGGGAAAGAAGAAAACCGTGTATGTGCCACATACAAAGATATATAACACGAAAGAGATGGCAAAGTCTGTTCCTGGGAAATACAGAACTTTCCGTTTTAATACTTATATCGGAAAGCCGGTTGCGAATCTCTCATCGAATGTAGAAGGAGCATATGGCCTGTTAAATGAATTTATGGCTTACAGGGCAGGGATGAATACGGATGTTTCCCTGTACCCGTATCTGGTCAGACAGAAGGCAGACTGGGATGAATGGAAGATTTATATTAATGAATGTGAGAACGGGAAGCTTGCCTATGCAGAATTCAAATATTACATTCTGCACTACCTGTACTATGCAAAGGCCCATTATCCGGATGTGTACAGAGGAATCATGAATAATAAAAAATTCCGTGAGGCCTACCGGAAACTTGAGGGCAGCTATGCGAAGCTGATCCGGGATTATGAGATGAACCTAAAAAAACTGAAAGGTGTCCTGTCCGCAAAAAAAGGGTACTCACTGGAGATTAAGAGTGATTATGTATGGCTGTACCGCGGCAGGAACGGACAGGGAATCGGACGCTACACGAAAGATTATAAGAAGCTCCAGAAGGAGATGAAAAAGAGTAAGTACCAGTCCATACACCGGAAGCTGATACAATAAGGGTATTGTCATATGGAATAAGAATGGGTATAATGGAATCAGTCTGACGGGCTGACGTTATTAGAAAAGAGGAGAAAAAACTGTGGCTGAGTTAACACCAATGATGCAGCAGTACATGAAGACCAAAGAGGAGTATAAGGACTGCATTTTATTTTACAGGCTGGGTGATTTTTATGAGATGTTTTTTGATGATGCGATTACGGCATCAAAGGAGCTTGATATTACTTTAACCGGAAAAAATTGTGGATTAGAGGAAAGGGCGCCCATGTGCGGCGTGCCTTTTCATTCTGTGGACGGATATCTGAACCGGCTGGTTTCCAAAGGATACAAGGTGGCAATCTGTGAGCAGATGGAGGAGCCGTCTAATGCAAGAGGGATTGTAAGGCGTGAGGTAGTACGTGTGGCTACTCCGGGGACGAATCTTGATATGCAGGCCCTGGATGAATCACGGAATAATTATATTATGTGTGTGGCATATATTGCAGACCGCTTCGGAATGTCGGTTGCGGATGTTACCACAGGGGATTATTTTGTAACGGAGATTGAAAATGCCGGGAAGCTTTTTGATGAGATTTATAAATTTATGCCGTCAGAGCTGATATGTAACGAAGCATTCTATATGAGCGGCATGGACATTGATGATTTAAAGGACAGGCTGGGAGTTACGATTTACTCGCTGGATGCATGGTATTTTGATGATGCCATCTGCACACAGACACTAAAAGAGCATTTTCAGGTAAGTTCCATGGAAGGGCTCGGAATTTCGGATTATGACTGCGGAGTGATTGCATCAGGGGCGCTTCTGATATACCTGAAGGAGACACAGAAGACTTCTCTTTCTCATATGTCAAGGCTTACACCCTATGCAACGGGAAAATATATGCTGCTTGACAGTTCTACAAGGCGGAATCTGGAGCTTTGTGAGACGCTTCGGGAGAAGCAGAAGAGAGGTTCGCTTCTGTGGGTGCTGGATAAGACAAAGACAGCCATGGGGGCAAGGAATCTCAGGAAAAATATTGAGCAGCCCCTGATTCATAAGTCAGAGATTGAGCGAAGACTGGATGCGGTTGAAGAGCTTCTGCAAAATGCCATATCAAGGGAGGAGATCCGGGAATATCTGTCGCCAGTCTATGATCTGGAGCGTCTGGTCAGCAGGATCACATATCAGACAGCAAATCCGAGAGATCTGATCGCTTTTCAGAGCTCACTCTCCATGCTGCCCCATATCAAGTACATATTAAGCGAGATGAAAAGCCCTCTTTTAAAGGACATATATGAAGGACTGGACACACTGGATGATCTCTGCGGTCTGGTACAGACCTCTATTAAGGAGGAGCCTCCTATTGCCATGAGGGACGGCGGTATCATCAGGGACGGCTATAATGAAGAGGTCGATAAGCTCCGGATGGCCAAGTCTAATGGAAAAGACTGGATTGCCAGGCTGGAGGACGAGGAGCGGGAAAAAACCGGGATAAAGAATCTCAGGATTAAGTATAACAAGGTATTCGGTTACTATCTGGAGGTGACTAATTCTTTCAAAAATATGGTGCCGGATTATTATACAAGGAAACAGACTCTGGCTAACGCAGAACGTTATATTATTCCGGAGCTTAAGGAATTAGAGGATACGATTCTTGGCGCTGAGGATAAGCTGTACTCCCTGGAATATGAGCTGTACTGTGAGATCAGAAGCCGTATTGCCAGGGATGTTGTGCGGATACAGAAGACAGCGAAGGCCGTGGCACAGATTGACACGTTTGCCTCCCTTGCCCTGGTGGCAGAGCAGAATAACTATGTCCGTCCGAAGCTAAATGAGAAGGGAGTCATTGATATCCAGGACGGCCGTCATCCGGTTGTGGAACGGATGATTCCTAATGATATGTTTATTTCGAATGATACCTATCTGAATGACAGGAAGAATCGGATCTCAATTATTACAGGTCCCAATATGGCTGGAAAATCAACTTATATGAGGCAGACAGCGCTAATTGTTTTGATGGCGCAGACCGGTTCCTTTGTTCCGGCAGGAAAAGCGAATATCGGGCTGGTAGACCGGATTTTTACAAGAGTAGGCGCGTCAGATGACCTGGCAAGCGGTCAGAGTACCTTTATGGTAGAGATGACGGAGGTTGCCAATATTCTGCGGAATGCAACGAATAAAAGCCTTCTGATTCTTGACGAGATCGGCCGGGGTACCAGTACCTTTGACGGTCTCAGTATTGCCTGGGCAGTAATTGAGCATATCAGTGACAGCAGGCTTCTGGGGGCAAAGACTTTATTTGCCACCCATTATCATGAGCTTACAGAGCTGGAAGGAAAGATCGGAGGTGTAAATAACTACTGCATCGCCGTGAAGGAAAAGGGGGATGATATTATTTTCCTCAGAAAAATCGTCAAAGGCGGCGCTGATAAAAGCTACGGAATTCAGGTGGCAAGGCTTGCCGGCGTCCCGGATACGGTAATCAGCCGTGCAAAGGAGATCGTGGAGGAACTGGTTCAGACTGATATTACAGGCCGGATTAAAGACATTGCGGTACAGGGGCATACTCCGAAACTTAATACGAAAAAATATGATGAGGTAGACCTGGCGCAGATGTCGTTGTTTGATACAGTGAAGGATGATGATGTACTGGAGGAGATTAAGAACCTTGATGTCAGCAATCTGACGCCGATTGATGCATTGAATACATTATACCAGCTTCAGAATAAGCTGAAAAACAGGTGGTAGAGATGGGAAAAATACAAGTACTGGATCAGGTAACGATTGATAAGATCGCTGCGGGAGAGGTGATTGAACGTCCGGCATCCGTTATCAAGGAGCTGACGGAAAACGCAATTGACGCAGGTGCTACGGCTGTGACTGTGGAGATTAAGGAAGGCGGAATCTCCCTGATGAGAATCGCTGATAATGGCTGCGGGATTGCAGGGGAGGATGTCAGGGCGGCATTTTTAAGACATTCAACTAGCAAGATCCGTTCAGCGGAGGATCTGTTTCGCATTGCTTCCCTGGGCTTCCGTGGAGAGGCACTTTCGAGTATTGCGGCAGTGTCCCAGGTGGAGCTGATCACGAAGACACGGGAAGAAGAATTCGGTACAAGATACCGTATTGCAGGCGGGAAGGAAGAGGATATTGAGGAGACGGGCGCGCCGGAGGGAACTACATTTCTGATCCGGCAGCTTTTTTATAATATACCGGCGCGGAAAAAGTTTTTAAAGACAGCCATGACAGAAGCCAGTCATGTAGGGAATCTGATGACCCGGATTGCCCTGTCCCATCCGGAAATATCCTTCCGTTTTATTAATAATGGGCAGCCAAAGCTTCATACATCCGGGAACGGAAGTGTCAGGGATGTGATCTATCATGTGTATGGACGGGAGGCGGCAGCAAACCTTCTGGAACTTGATTTTGAAAAAAACGGAATCCATGTTACGGGATTCCTGGGAAAGCCGGTAATCTCCAGGGGAAACCGGAATTTTGAAAATTATTTTGTCAGTGGAAGATATATCAAAAGCAATATAATCTCCAGGGCGGTCGAGGACGCCTATAAGGATTTTTCCATGCAGCATAAATATCCTTTCGTGGTGCTGCATATCGGGCTTGACGGGGAGCATGTGGACGTAAATGTCCATCCGTCAAAGATGGAGGTACGCTTTCATAACCAGCAGGAGGTTTATAATGTACTGTATGAAGCTGTCAGTACAGGGCTTCACGCAGAGGAGCTGATTCCTCATATTACACTGGATCCTGTTTCAGGCGGAAGCCAGGCGGAAAAAAATGCAAAGAAAGAGAATCCGGAAAAAGGAGGAAGACCAGGGAAGGATGAAAGACAGGAGCAGGATTCCCGGGAGCAGAGGATATTGCAGAAAAAGGCAAAAGAGGGACTTCGCACGCCAGAACCAGAGCAGTCTGCGGAGCATGATCTGGATTACTTCATGGATAAGATGAAAAAGCGGGTCCGGTCTTATCATGAACAGAACTCGTCGGCGGAAGTGAGAGGAAGATCAGAACTATACCGCCCCGGGATACAGGCAGACCGGATTCGGGAGGCAGTTGTTTATTCAGCCAGTCATACAGAAAAGTCCCGGGAAGAGGAGGATTCTGTAAAGGAGCCAGAGCAGCTTAATCTTTTTGAGGATAAGCTGTTAGAACCCGGGGCAGTACCAGAACATAAAATCATCGGACAAATATTTGACACTTACTGGCTTGTGGAGTATCATGATAGTCTGTACATCATTGATCAGCATGCGGCACATGAGCGTATACTTTATGAAAAGACACTAAAAGGGATGAAGACAAGAGAGTTTACCTCTCAGATGATCAGTCCTCCCATTGTGCTTGAGCTTACTATGCAGGAAAGGGAGCTTCTTGACAACTACATGGAACGCTTTACTGGCATTGGCTTTGAATTCGAGGAATTCGGACAGGATTCCTATGCGGTACGTGCTGTGCCGGACAATTTGTTCAGTATTGCAAAAAAAGAGCTTTTGCTGGAAATGCTGGATCAGCTGTCTGTGGATGTCAGCCGGAATATTTCTGCGGATCTGATTGATGAAAGGATTGCTTCCATGTCCTGCAAGGCGGCTGTAAAGGGAAATATGAGGCTCTCGGCAGCGGAAGTGGATACGCTGATCGGAGAGCTTCTGACACTGGACAATCCCTACCACTGTCCACATGGAAGACCTACCATTATTGCTATGTCGAAAAAAGAGCTTGAAAAGAAGTTTAAAAGGATTGTATAATTATGAAAAAACCGCTGATTATTCTGACCGGACCTACGGCTGCAGGAAAGACAAAAGCCTCGATCAGGCTTGCGAAGGCTGTAGGAGGCGAGATTATATCTGCAGATTCCATGCAGATCTATAAGCATATGGACATCGGTTCGGCCAAGATACGCCCAGAGGAGATGGAGGGTATTCCCCACTATCTGATTGATGAACTGGAGCCTTCTGAGGAATTTCATGTGGTACGCTTCCAGCAGATGGCCAAAAAAGCGATGGACCGGATCTATGCAAACGGCCACATCCCCATCGTTGTGGGCGGCACAGGCTTCTATATACAGGCGCTGCTCTATGACATTGATTTTACGGACAATGACGGGGACACGAAGCTTAGAAGAGAACTTTCGTCATATGCAGACCGGATGGGAGCAGAGGCACTGCATGAAAGACTCCGGGCAGTGGATCCTGTATCTGCCGGACAGATTCATGCAAATAATGTGAAAAGGGTCATCCGGGCGCTTGAATATTATGGCCAGACCGGCCAGAGGATTTCCGAGCATAATGAAAAGGAGAAACAAAAAAGCCCGCCGTACCGGTTTGTATATTTTGTATTAACGGATGAGCGGGAACGGCTCTATGACAGAATTAACCTGAGAGTAGATCAGATGATGGAGCAGGGACTTGTAGATGAGGTCCTGGCACTGAAAAATAAGGGGTATACATCTGAGAATGTCTCCATGCAGGGACTGGGTTATAAGGAAATACTTGCATATCTTGACGGGCAGATGAGCCTTGATGAGGCTGTGTACAGAATCAAACGGGATACCAGGCATTTTGCCAAAAGACAGCTCACATGGTTCAGGCGGGAGAAGGATGTTGTCTGGATTGACTGGCGGGACTGTGATTATGATGAGAAGAGGCTGTTAAGTACTATGCTGGCGGTTATTCAGCAGGTCTTCACAGGATCTGCCCCAGTGAAGCGAGGGTATTGACTGCGCAGACCGTAAGAAAATGATTGTACTGAACAGTTGCATTTGGAGGGAGTATTATGTTTCAAAGGAGATTTTTTGGAAGATCAAAGTTTCTAAAGAAGATGAATACACTGATGGAGGTCTATTCCACCAGTCAGAATGCGGAGATGACATACAGGGAATTAGAGAGGCTGGAGCCTTTGATTAAAAAGGAAGGAGAGTATTATTTTTATGAGCTGAACCGGGCAGCGCTTCTCTATGATATGAAGCGTTACCGCGAGGCAGCAGATATCCTGCTTGAAATTCCTTTATTTAATCCGGAATTTGATGCAAAATGTGCACAGATGAAGACAAAGGTTATGGAGGCAATGTAATGAAGAAAACTAAGCTTACGGAACTTTATAAAGATCTGGGAATCCGGGATGAGGTATCTCATTTTGGGGACAGAATTCTTGACAGCCTGAGGGAGCGGTTTGAGGAGATTGACCAGACTGCAGAATACAATCAGCTAAAGGTGATCCAGGCTATGCAGAAGAGTCAGGTCAATGAGAACTGCCTTCATTATTATGCCAGCGGGTATGGTTACAATGACCCGGGAAGAGACACACTTGAAGAGGTCTATGCATCTGTTTTTCATACAGAGAGTGCACTGGTAAGACCGCAGATTACCTGCGGCACACACGCGCTTGCGCTTGCGCTTGGCGCAGTTTTAAGACCCGGGGATGAACTTTTATCTCCGGCAGGAAAGCCATATGATACGCTTGAGGAGGTAATCGGCATCCGGCCGTCAAAGGGGTCTCTTGCAGAGTATGGAATTACCTATTCCCAGGTGGAGCTCCTTCCTGACGGAACTTTTGATTATGATGCCATTGAAAAGGCGGTCCGCCCAAATACGAGGCTGGTCACAATCCAGCGGTCCAAAGGGTATCTTACAAGACCAACCTTTTCTGTCAGGCAGATCGGGGAGCTGATTGCGTTTGTAAAAAAGAAAAAACCAGATGTAATCTGTATGGTGGATAACTGCTACGGAGAATTTGTTGAGACACTAGAACCCAGTGATGTGGGAGCAGATCTGGTAGTTGGATCCCTCATTAAAAATCCAGGAGGCGGACTCGCCCCTATCGGTGGATATATTGCAGGCGGAAAAGAACTGATTGACCTGTGCGGATACCGTCTTACCTCGCCGGGGCTCGGAAGAGAAGTAGGCGCATCTCTCGGCGTGATGCAGTCTTTTTACCAGGGGCTGTTTCTGGCTCCCGGGGTGGTAGCCGGAGCCCTGAAGGGCGCTGTCTTTGCCGCAAATATATATGAGAGGCTTGGGTATAAGGTGGTTCCGGACAGCAGGGAGAGCCGGCATGATATTATCCAGGCAGTGGAACTTGGTACACCAGAAGGAGTGATTGCCTTCTGCAGGGGAATCCAGGCTGCGGCTCCGGTGGATTCCTATGTCATACCAGAGCCGTGGGCAATGCCGGGCTATGACAGTGATGTGATCATGGCAGCGGGTGCGTTTGTACAGGGCTCCTCCATTGAACTAAGTGCAGACGGACCGGTCAGACCGCCCTATGCAGTATATTTTCAAGGGGGGCTTACATGGCATCACGCAAAACTTGGAATCCTCATGTCACTGGAATACATGATGCGGGACGGTCTGATTACAGATCACGATATAATGGGGTATGACGGCTTATAACAGGAGATACAGAATGAATAGAATCGGAGTAATCGGCGGCGGCGCATCGGGACTGATGGCTGCGATTACGGCAGCCAGGCGGCAAAATACAGAGGTTTTTATACTGGAGCATAAGGAGCAGGCGGGAAAGAAGCTTCTTTCTACAGGAAATGGGAGATGTAATCTTACGAATGAGAAGATGGACACCTCCTTTTTTCGGAGTGAGGAAACGAAATATGTAGAAGAAGTTCTGAAACAGTTCGGATCTCATGAAGCAATTACTTTTTTTGAAGGACTTGGACTTATGGTGCGCTCTAGAAACGGGTACATTTATCCAAGGTGTGAACAGGCTTCTGTGGTTCGCGGGCTTCTTGTCAGAGAAGCAGAGGAATCCGGGGTCAGGATCCATACGGGCGTCCACGTAACAGAGATCATTCCGGGGAAAAAGGGATTTCAGATCCAGGGAGAACACGCGGACAAAACTGCCCGCAGAAAGGAACGATATTATGCCCATAAAGTTATTCTGGCCTGCGGCGGACGTGCGGCGAGTGTGCTTGGCTCAGATGGAAGCGGATATACACTGGCAAAGTCTCTTGGACATTCCCTTGTACCGGTTGTTCCGGCTCTGGTGCAGCTTAAGGTAAAAGATCATCCATTAAAAAATGCCGCGGGAGTACGTACAGAGGCATCGGTGTCTGCTCTTGTGGACGGGACAGAAGTATCTGCGGACACAGGAGAGCTGCAGATTACAAATTATGGCATTTCGGGTATTCCGGTTTTTCAGATCAGCCGTTATCTTGCGAAAGCGCTGTACCAGAAACGAAGGGCAGAGGCAGTCATTGACTTTCTTCCTGCAATGAGTGAAGCTGAGCTGACAGAATATCTGCAGAAACGAAGTATGAAAGAGAGGAGGAAGGTCTCCGAATATCTGACTGGTATTTTTCATGAAAAGCTTACCTTATGTCTTCTTTCACTTTCGGGAATTTCTCCGAAAAAACAGGCGAAGGAGCTGTCAGGGGACGAAATCCGGCGGTTTGTCAGACAGTGCAGACACACGGTGCTCCTGATACAAGATACCAATGGGTTTGACAATGCACAGGTCTGTGCAGGAGGAGTGCGCCTTCAGGAGGCTTGCTGCCGCACGATGGAATCCCGTTATGTGGAAGGACTTTATCTGACCGGAGAACTGCTGGATGTGGACGGTATGTGCGGCGGGTACAATCTGCAGTGGGCATGGGCAACCGGCTGGCTGGCCGGAAACGCGGCTGCAAAATGATACCAGGGTCAGATGGAACTGTCGTTTCATACAGCAGGATGCGCGCATTTCCCTGCTTGTAAAGGAAGGTAAATATGCTTAGAATTCAACAGCTAAAGCTTCCTGCCGGGCACAGCCCGGAGGCGCTGAGAAAAAGAATCGTAAAGGAGCTCCTTACAAAAGAAACGGAGCTTATGTCCTATAAGATCAGACGGCACTCACTGGATGCAAGGAAAAAGCCGCAGATCTATGATGTTTATACCATAGATGTCCGGGTGAGGCATGAGCTGCAGATCTATAAAAGATTAAGAAATAAAAACATTACTGTCCAGGGGAAAGAACCTGTATATAGAGTAGAGCCTTTCGGAACAATTCCGCTGAACGAACGGCCAGTCATTATCGGAACTGGACCTGCCGGACTTTTCTGCGGCTATGAGCTTGCGAGGATGGGATACTGTCCCATCCTGCTGGAGAGGGGAGCAGATGTGGATACCCGTGTAAAGAATGTGCAGGATTTCTGGGAAGGAGGCGAACTCCTTCCAGAGTCCAATGTACAGTTCGGGGAAGGGGGTGCAGGCACCTTTTCAGATGGTAAACTGAATACCCTTACTCATGACACATGTGGTCGTAACCGGGAGGTGCTCCGTCTGTTTGCCCTGCACGGAGCACCGGAAGAGATCTTATATGAGAGCAGGCCGCATATCGGAACAGATATTCTGGCGGGTGTTGTAAAAAACATCCGGAATGCGATTATAAGCATGGGCGGAGACGTGCGGTTTCACGCAAAGGTTACAGATATTCATATATCGGAAAAATCCTGCTGTCTGTCTGGTCTTACGGTGCGTGATACAAAAAACGGGGAAGAGTCATTTTTAAATACCTCTCTTGCCGTGCTTGCGATCGGCCACAGCGCACGGGATACTTTTTCCATGCTTCGCCAGAGAAACATCCACATGGAGCCCAAGGCCTTTGCGGCCGGGGTCCGGGTGGAACATCCCCAGGCGCTGGTCAATGATGCGCAATATGGAAAAGGGCATAGCAGCAGGCTTCCAGCCGCTGCCTACAAGCTTACGGCTAAGACCGGAAGCGGGAGAGGAGTCTATACCTTCTGTATGTGTCCGGGCGGATATGTGGTGAACGCTTCCTCAGAGGCAGGACATCTTGCAGTAAATGGCATGAGCTACAGCGGGCGGAATGGGGAGAATGCAAATAGTGCGGTGATTGTAACCGTTCATCCTGACGATTTTGCCAGGTATGGGGAAACGCCTGACGACGTTCTTTCGGGTATGCATTTCCAAAGATATCTGGAAGAACGTGCATTTTTCGCCGGACAGGGAAAAGTGCCGGTACAGCTTTTTGGAGATTTTTGTAAAAACAGGACGTCTGCGGGGCCGGGAACGATCAGGCCTCATATAAAGGGCGGATATACATGGGGAGATGTCCGGGGTATTTTTCCGGAATTTCTTTCTGCCTCCCTGGAGGAAGGTATCAAGGCATTTGATCAGAAGCTTTCCGGATTTGCAGCTTCTGATGCAGTACTTTCCGGGGTGGAGAGCAGAACCTCATCTCCGGTCAGGATTGTAAGATGTGAGACATTGGAAAGCAGTGTCAGCGGACTATATCCGTGTGGGGAAGGCGCCGGATATGCAGGAGGTATTACATCAGCGGCTGCAGACGGACTTAGGGTAGCGGAAGCTGTCAGCCGTATTTACAGGCCATTTGAAAAGGCTTTCTGAGGCGGTATATCCGCAGAATCTGTCTGTCTTTCGACAAATCTTAAAAGGGATTAAGAAATTTTTAATAGGATAAGTCTATACAGTTTTTGGAAAATATGATAGAATATATTGAGTTTTTTAGAGAAGTATGAGGAGGAGTACATAATGAAAGGAACAGGAAGCAAGAATGCCTGGGCACTTTTTCTGCTGATTCTGGCAGGAATTGTTCTTGGCGGCTTTATCGGAATGCTGTCTGAAGGCGTGCCGGCCCTTAAGTGGTTAAGCTATGGGCAGATGTTTGGACTGCACGAACCGATCGTGCTGAATCTGGGACTGCTGGTTATTACCTTCGGGCTTACGATTAAGATTACAATTGCCAGTATTATAGGAATTATTATTGCTATTATCATTTACCGCTTCTTATAGCCCGTAAACATTCAGCCAGGCTGTCTTTGCTACTCTCATTCCACAAAAGAGCATCGTTGAATCTAAAGGAACATATGAATCAGAAAAATACCATGAAAGAGATACCCGACATGGAGCGGCCTTATGAGAAATGTGAGAGCCGCGGTGCAGAAAGCCTTAGTGACGCAGAGCTTCTTGCAGTTCTTCTGCGTACAGGTACACGGGGAGAAAACGCACTGGAACTTTCCAAACGGATTCTGTATCATACCGGTGATCACGGTATCTTAAGCATCCATCAGTTCAGCAGGGAACGCCTGATGCAGATTAAGGGTGTCGGCAGAGTGAAGGCAATTCAGATCTCCTGTATATCAGAGCTTGCCAAACGGCTTGCCAGGACAAGCGCACAGGATCTTCTATGCTTTCAGAATCCGGATACCATTGCAAAATATTATATGGAAGACCTCCGTCACGAAAAGCAGGAGCATATGAAGCTTTTGATGCTGAATACCAAATCGAAATTAATCGGCGAGACCGAGATCTCCAAAGGAACTGTGAATGCTTCACTGATCACGCCGAGAGAGCTTTTTATAGAAGCATTGCAAAAGAACGCTGTATCCATTATCATTATGCATAACCACCCAAGCGGCGACCCGACCCCGAGCCGGGAGGATCAGCTGACCACAAGACGGATTAAAGAAGCAGGAGCTTTAATTGGGATAGATCTGTTAGATCATATTATTATTGGCAATAATTGTTTTATCAGCTTTCGCAAGGAAGGGCTTTTGTAGAAAGGAAGATCCATATGGCAAAGAACACATACGGGCTGGATCTTGGCTCTTATGACATTAAGGTTTATGATAAAAAGCGCGACACAATCTGGAATGAAAAATGTGTCATTGCAATAAAGAATAAAAGAGAGATCTATGCGGTGGGGGATGATGCCTATTGTATGTATGAAAAAACACCTGAATCCATTGAGGTATTATTTCCTATGAAGGCAGGTATGATCACCGGATTTACGAACATGCAGTTTCTCCTGCAGAACCTGATTAAGGGTGAGAGGCAGTTTTCCCATGGGGCAGAGTATGTTGTCGCTGTTCCCACAGATGTGACGAAGGTCCAGAAAAAGGCCTTCTTTGATCTGGTCATTCATTCTACTGCAAAAGCGAAGGAGGTAAATATTGTAGAACGCTCCATCGCAGATGCCATCGGCATGAATATTGACGCCCGGAATACGAGGGGAACCTTTATTGCAAATTTCGGCGGAGAGACAACGGAGCTTTCTGTCCTTGCAGGAGGAGGAATGGTTCTCAACCGTCTGCTTCCGATTGGGGGAAGGAACTATGATGACGCAATCATCACCATAATTCGCAACAGTCATGATTTCCTGATCGGAAGACACACCGCAGAGGCGCTGCGGCGCAGATTTGATATTTTTAAAGCTGATTCTGAGGCTGCATTTATGGTTGCGGGACGTGATCTGATTACAGGTGTTCCCATGCAGAAGGCCATATCGATTAACCTGGTGCGTGCAGCCGTGAGGGATCCGCTGATGGAATGTATCCAGTCAATCCAGTCGCTCCTTGACAGGACGCCGCCTGAAGTACGCACGGCAATTCATAAGAACGGCATATTTCTTACAGGCGGCGTCGCAAATACAAACGGACTGGATGCCTATATTGAAAAGAATGTGGGCATAACGACCAGGACGGCGGTTAACCCGGAGTTCTGCTCCGTAAACGGACTGAAAAAGATTATCATGTCAAAAGAATTACGACAGCTGGCATTTTCCATGCTGGACGACAGATATAGGTGGATGAGTTAATATGAAAATTAAAAACCAATCTTCACTTTCAAGTAAATACTGGCTTATGGTTCTGGTAGCAGTGTGTGTACTGCTTCTGGGAATTGAGAGATTTACTGACGGGGGCGGCATATTCCGCCTGATTGGAAATTATACGGTTGTCCCCATGCAGAAGGGGATCAGTTATGTAGGAAGATATCTGAGTGATATTTCCGACAATTTTGATACACTAGAGGATGTAAGAAACGAAAAGGATGCACTGCAGACCAAGGTGGATGAGCTTACCATCGAAAATACAAGGCTCCGGCAGGAGCAGTATGAGCTGGACCGCTTAAGAGAGCTCTATAAGCTGGACGAAAATTATTCGGATTATGAAAAGATCGGTGCACATGTAATTGCCAACAATGGCAGCAACTGGTTCAGCGATTTTACCATTGACAAAGGCAGCAATGACGGAATCAAGGTAAACTGTAATGTGCTGGCAGGAAGCGGCCTGGTTGGAATTGTAACAGAAGTGGCGCCGGATTATTCCCGGGTACGGTCGATTATTGATGATGCAAGTAATGTCAGCGGCATGGTTTTATCCACCTCAGACACCTGCATGGTGAGGGGGGATCTGAAGCTCATACCGGATGGAAGAATCCGTTTTGAAAAGATGAAGAATAATGACAATGTGATTGAAGTCGGGGAACAGATTGTAACCTCTCATGTAAGCGACCGCTTTGTACAAGGTATTTTTATTGGTTATATCAGCGAGATTGAGGTGGATTCCAATAATCTGACCCGGTCCGGTTATATTACACCAGCCGTTGACTTCAGCAAGCTGCAGGAGGTTCTGGTCATTACCACCACAAAGGCAGACATGACAGGAGGCAGTGAGAAGGAATGAAAAGGAAGATCACTATATTTTTTATCCTGCTTATTACCTTCCTGCTCCAAAGCACGGTATTTCCAAGGATTTTTCCTGTTCTGGTAGTGCCCAACCTTATGACAGTCGTCACATCTTCCTTTGGCTTTATGCGGGGGAAGAAGGAAGGGATGTTTGTGGGATTTGCGGCCGGAATCTTTGTAGATGTTTTCTGGGGAACATCTCTGGGGTTTAATATGATGCTGTTTGCCGTGATCGGCTATATAAACGGATATTTTCACCGGCTGTTTTTTGATGAGGATATCAAGCTTCCGCTTGTGCTGATCGGAATCAGCGAATTGGTGTATGGACTGGTTACATGCTTCTGTATCTATGTCCTGAGAGGAGATTTTGAGATTTACAATCATCTTTTTCATATTATTTTGCCGGAGCTTGTCTATACGATACTGGCGACTCTGGTTTTATATCAGATTATCCTGTACATTAACAAGAAGTTAGAAGCAGAAGAACAAAGGAGTGCAAGTAAGTTTGTTTGATTTGTTAGAACGCCTTAAGACAGGTATAAAGGAAATTGTAGGTTCAAGAGCATTTATTACAGCAGTTGTATTCTGTCTGTTATCAGCAGTACTGGTCCAACGGGTTTTTTATCTGCAGATCGTAAAAGGGCAGGATTATGCCGACAGGTATGAGATTCAAATTCAGAAAACGAAAGAGGTAGAAGGTACCCGGGGAAATATTTTTGACCGTAACGGCAGGCTCCTCGCCTTTAATGAGCTTGCATATTCCGTTACAATTGAAGACAACGGAGAGTATGACAGTACGGAAGAAAAAAACCAGGTGCTGAACGAAGTGGTTTCTACGGTCATTGAGATGGTGGAGTCAAACGGGGATACGGTGATCAGTGACTTTGGCATTATACTTGATAATAACAATAATTATATGTTTGTCGCGGAAAATGATGTGCAGAGGCTCCGGTTCATTGCGGATGTATTCGGCGAGAGTTACACCGATGACCTGACAAAGGAGCAGAAGAGCCAGTCAGCAGCACAGATTATCCATTATCTGTGTACAGATGAGATATACGGCTATGGGCTGGATCAGGAAAAGCTCAGCAAAGAGGAAATTCTGAAGCTTGTCAATGTTCGTTACGCCATGTCCCTTAACAGCTATCAGAAATATATCTCCACAACCATTGCCGAGGACGTAAGCGATGAGACTGTGGCTGATGTTATGGAAAATATGGATGTGCTCCAGGGCGTAAGCATTGAAGAAGAATCTCTGCGCCGTTATAATGACAGCGAATGCTTTGCAAATATTATAGGTTATACCGGACAGATTTCACTGGAAGAGTATAATAAGCTTAGTAAGGAGGACAAAAAAAAGTACGAGAAGACCGATACCATTGGCAAGTCGGGAATCGAGCAGGTGATGGATTCCACCCTGAAGGGAAAAAAGGGAAGAGTAAAGCTCTATGTGAATAGTGTGGGGAAAATTATTGAGACAGTACCGCAGGCGGATCCAGTAGCAGGCGGAGATGTTTATCTGTCTATAGATGCCGGGCTTCAGAAGGTCATCTACCATGTGATCGAACAGGAGCTTGCAGGAATTCTTCTTGCCAAGATACAAAATACCCTTGACTTTGACCGTACGAACATGGAAGATGGAAATGATGCAATTATACCCATTGGGGATGTGTACAATTCGTTTATCTCCAATGAGATTCTAGATATGAACCATTTCACTGAGGATACGGCAAAGGCAACCGAAAAAGAAGTTGCACAGGCGTTTGCCTCCTATAAGAAAAAGAAGCAGAAAACCATTGCAAAGGTGCTGAATAATCCAAAAGCGGCTGTCTATAAAGAACAGTCCAGGGAGATGCAGGCCTATATGCTGTACATTGTAGACGAGCTGCTTGTCAGAGAGGGGGTTATTCTGTCCGATGCCATTGATACAGGTGACAAGACTTATCAGGCATGGACAAAGAAGGAATCGATTAATATTTATCAGTATCTGAATTATGCGATTTCTCAAAACTGGATTGATACATCAAAGCTTCAGAATCATGTGTCCGAAGGGGAAAAATATACGGATTCTGAAGAATTATATGAGGGACTGTCTGCATTTATTACAGACTGTATGAATGAGGATAATGCTTTTGATAAGCTCTTGTACCGTTATATGATCCGCAGCGGCAGCCTGACTGGAAGACAGATCTGTCTGATGCTGTATGAACAGAAGGTCCTTCCGAAGGACAACGACCAGTACGAGGCACTGATGTCCGGAAGGATGGGGGCATATGACTTCCTCCGGGAGAAGATAAGGAAACTGGAAATCACACCTGGACAGCTTGCACTTGAGCCATGTACCGGTTCTATGGTTGTAACGGATACGAAGAGCGGACAGGTTCTTGCCTGCGTATCTTATCCGGGATATGACAACAACAGGCTTGCTAACACAATGGATTCTGCTTATTACAACCGTCTTGTCAATGACGGGGCACGCCCGTTCTATAACAGTGCAACCCAGGAGAAGACGGCTCCGGGTTCCACTTATAAGCCTCTGGTGGCGGCAGCCGCACTGACAGAGGGAATTATAACGCTTGATGAATATCTCCCCTGTCATGGAATTTATGAAAAGGTGGAACCAAATCCAAAATGCTGGATTTATCCCAATGCCCACGGAAGCCTGAATGTGGAGGGAGCAATTGAAAACTCCTGTAACAATTTCTTCTATGAAGTAGGATACCGGTTAAGTCTGGAAGAAAAGGGTATATCAAAGATATCAGAGGATAATCTGGAGGGAAAGACCACGGCTGCATATTATGACAGTAAAAAAGGAACAGATGCGATTGGAAAATACGCGAAGATGTTCGGGTTTGACTCAACCTCCGGCATTGAGGTGCCTGAGGCAGAACCACAGATTTCGGATGAGGCATCCGTTCCGTCGGCAATCGGTCAGGGAACCAACAACTATACAATCAGTCAGCTGGCAAGGTATGTTACTGCAGTCGCTAATAAGGGTACGGTCTATGATCTGTCTCTCCTTGACAAAACAACAGATGTAGAAGGGAAAACCCTGAAAGAGTTTAAGCCAAAGGTAAAGAATACGATTGATGCAGTCAGTTCTTCCGTGTGGACGGCAATCCATAATGGAATGAGAAATGTTGTTACCGTTGCAAATGCAGCAACCTTTTCTGATATTAATTCCACTGAGGTTACCCTGTCTGGAAAGACCGGTACTGCACAACAGAGTAAGACACATTCGGATCATGCGCTTTTTGTAGGCTACGCGCCCAGTGACAATCCGGAGATCGCATTTGCTACCCGTATTGCAAATGGATACAGCTCTGTATATACCTGTGAGATTACAAGGGATGTAATGAAATATTATTATAAACTGGCATCAGAAAAGGAGGTTGTTACCGGAAAAGCAGCAAAGATCAGTACAAGTGAGACCCACGGAGATTAAGAAAGGAAGAGGCTATGTGAGGGACCCTGTTCGAATGAAGAGCAGCCGGTATGGTATTACGATCTATCTTGACGCAGATATGCCGTACCAGGAACTGCTTCTTGCAGTAAAGGAAAAATTTGAAGCATCTGCACATTTTTTTGCAGATGCGGATATGACGGTTGAATTTTGCGGCCGTACTTTTACGGAAGAAGAGGAGCTTCAGATTGTTGACACGATTGAAGAGGCGGCGGGGGTACACATACTATGCATTATAGATAAAAGCGATTCCGCAGAAAAGATACAGAAAAGAGTGCTGGAAGAAAGTAAAGAAGCGCACCATGCAAAAGACGGTATGTTCTATAGAGGTACACTGAGAGGAAGACAGATTCTTGAATCTGAGACAAGTATCGTAATTGTCGGAGATATTGAGGAAGGTGCAATGGTTGTTTCCAAAGGGAATGTGGTGGTAACAGGAACTGTTTACGGTACAGTTATTGCAGGCGCAGGAGGACATTACGAGGCAGTCATCGCGGCTCATCACATGAGCCCGAAACAACTTCGAATCGGAGATATCAGGTTAAAACCAGTTATAGGAGGAAGTTATTCATGGGCGAGGTTATTGTAATTACATCAGGAAAAGGCGGAGTCGGAAAGACGACAACAACGGCAAATATTGGAGCAGGACTATCGCAGCTCGAAAAAAAGGTTATTGTAATTGATACTGATCTGGGTCTTAGAAATCTGGATGTAGTCATGGGACTGGAAAACCAGATTGTATATAATCTGGTTGATGTAGTAGAAGGGACATGCCGCCTTAAGCAGGCTCTTATAAGGGACAAGCGTTATGAGAATCTGTATCTTCTGCCGTCAGCCCAGACACGAGACAAGACGGCAATCTCTCCGGGGCAGATGAAGAAGCTTACCTCGGAGCTTAAGGAAGAATTTGATTACATACTTCTGGACTGCCCGGCAGGCATTGAGCAGGGATTTCAGAACGCCATTGCAGGCGCTGACCGTGCAATTATCGTAACGACTCCGGAAGTATCTGCGATCCGCGATGCGGACCGGATCATCGGACTTCTGGAGAGCAACCATATCCGTGATATGGCACTGATTATCAACCGGATCCGCATGGACATGGTGCGAAAGGGAGATATGATGACAGTGGATGACGTGACGGAAATCCTGTCTATTCCGCTGATCGGCGCCATTCCAGATGACGAGCAGGTAGTAATCGGAACAAACCAGGGAGAGCCTGTGATCGGGCTTGATTCCAGCGCCGGAAAGATTTACCTGAATGTCTGCAGAAGGATTATGGGGGCGGAGGTGCCTTTTGCAGATTTGAATGCCGGCAGAGGTTTCTTTGCAAGATTAACCGATGCTTTCCGCAAAAATTAGGAGGCGCGCCATGTTGAAAACGTCTTCGGTTGCGGTTGCAAAGAGCCGTCTGAAAACACTGGTGACATCAGACAGGGTCTGCTGTGCACCATGTGACTATGATAATATATGCAGAGAACTATTTTCTTCCCTGTCAAAATATATGGAGATTACAGAAGAGAATTTCAGGGTGGAGATATGCAGAACCCATATACTTATTACATTTGCAGGAGATGAAACGTGAGATTACCGAAATTTATAGCAAAACCATACAGATTAAGAGATTACAGATTCAGCCTTGTCATACTGGTGACAGTGCTTTCATTCATTGGTATTCTTGTGGTGGGAAGCGCCAAGGAAAGTCTGCAGAATAAACAGACATTCGGCGTTGTCGCCGGCATTGTGATTATGCTGGTCGTATCAATGATTGACTATGTGTGGGTTCTTGACATGTACTGGCTGGTGTATATTGCAGCCATAGGAAGCCTGGGCCTTGTGCTTGTAATCGGGCAGGAGGTGAATGGTGCAACCAGGTGGATTAATCTGGGCTTCACAACCTTTCAGCCCTCCGAGCTTGCCAAGATTCTGCTGATTCTGTTTTTTTCCAGGTTTATTCTGGAACATAAGGATGCAGTAAACCAGCCTGTAACTCTTATAAAGTACGCCATACTTGCGGGCATACCACTTAGCCTGATCCTGGCGGAGCCAAACCTCTCCACGACAATTCTGACAGCGCTTGTTATCTGTCTTCTGATTTATGTAGGAGGATTAAGCTATCGTTTTATTGTGACCGTAATACTGATACTGATTCCGTCGGCACTCATCTTTCTTGTGATTGCAGTACAGCCGAATCAGCCATTTCTTCAGGACTACCAGCAGGAGCGTATACTGGCATTTCTAAACCCGGAGGAGCATATGAGCGATGCTGCATACCAACAGAATAATTCGGAGATGGCGATCGGTTCCGGGCAGCTTATGGGAAAGGGACTTGATAATAATACGACAACCTCTGTTAAGAACGGCAATTTTATACTGGAGCCCCAGACAGATTTTATCTTTGCAATTATCGGGGAAGAATTAGGCTTTATCGGAAGCTGTATAGTTATTGCTTTATTATTACTGATTGTGATACAATGTATATTAATAGGAGTCCGGGCGCAGGATATTTCCGGAAGGATTATATGCTGCGGAATTGGAGGGCTCATTGGCTTCCAAAGCTTTATTAATATTGGAGTTGCTACAAATATGCTCCCGAATACAGGTGTTCCGTTACCATTTGTAAGCTATGGTCTTACATCCCTCGTGAGTCTTTATATCGGTATAGGATTTGTATTAAATATAGGGTTGCAGCCGAAAAAATATCAATAAGGAGTGAAAAAAATGAACATAGGTCTGATTGCGCATGACTCGAAGAAGACATTGATGCAGAATTTTTGTATTGCGTACCGTGGGATTTTAAGCAAGCATGAATTGTACGCAACCGGAACGACAGGACGTCTCATTGAAGAGGTGACGAACCTGAGCATTCACAAATATCTGGCGGGGCCGCTTGGGGGAAAGCAGCAGCTTGGGGCACAGATTGCACAGAATGATATTGATGCACTTATTTTCCTTCGCGAACCAATGGATCCCAAGCCCCATGAACCAGAAGTAAATGATGTTATACGCCTGTGCGATACATATAACATCCCGATGGCAACGAACCTTGCCACAGCAGAATTAGTTATCTTAGCAATTGACAGAGGAGATCTTGATTGGCGTGAAATGTACCGGTAAACAACCAGGAACTGAAAGAGGCAGAACAAGAAAAAAGAACAATACCGCAAATAAAAAAAGGGTCAGTAATACGAGATACCAGAATCAAAGATTAGCAAAAAAGAAGAAAAGGCGGAAAAAGAGGCAGGCAGGCTGTCTGACATGTATTCTGATTATACTATGTCTGGCATCCGCAGGAATATACTTTTTCAAACAGTCCTCCGCGAAACCGGAGTATCTGGCAGAAGAATTAGAAGCAGCAGAATATAACAAGAGCCTTTACAGGGAGGGGAGCCTTTATGCAGAGGAGCTGTGCGTTGCTTCGAATGATATTTCCTCAGACCAGATCGAACGGATATCCGGAATTCATGCTGCGGCGCTGTTTGATATGAATAACAAAGAAGTGGACTTTTCCTACAACATCCATGACCGTCTCTACCCGGCAAGTACTACAAAGATTCTGACAGCCCTGGTCGCGATTAACCAGGGAAATCTTGACGACATGGTTACGGTTTCGGAGAATGCATCTGCATCAAGCTTTGCGGCAGATGAACAGATCTGTGGGCTGAAAACGGGGGATCAGCTTACACTCAGGGATCTGCTGTACGGTCTGATACTTTATTCCGGCAATGACAATGCGGTTGCGATTGCAGAGCATATTGCCGGAAATATGGAAGCCTTTGCAGATATGATGAATGAACAGGCAGCTGCGCTTATGGCAACAAACAGCCATTTTGTAAATTCCAATGGTCTGCACAATGAAGATCATTATACCACAGCTTATGATTTATATCTGATTTTTAATGAATGCATTAAACATCAGGAGTTTATGGACATGATCAGTGCCGATTCCTATACTGCACATATTACAGAGGCAGATGGGAATACTAGTGAAATGAAGCTGGCGCCCACGAATTATTATGCCAGCGGTGAAGCACCTCTTCCAACGGGAGGCACGGTAATCGGGGGAAAGACAGGAACAACCAGCGAAGCAGGAAACTGTCTGATTCTCCTGGATCGGGATAAAGCAGAAAATCCTTATATATCGATTGTAATGGGGGCGGATACAAAGGAGCTGTTATATCAGGAGATGACCGCAATGATTGATTCCATGTAACTACTCAGCAAGGTCTGCGGTCTGCCCCGGCGAAGCGAGGGTATCTCCATTTGGAGATACCCCCTGTTATTTACTGGGTGCCCGGTACGTTTTCAATTCTGCCGTACAGGCTGATGAGATACAGACCGCATAATCCGACAAGTGTATATATAATACGTGAGACCCATGACAGATTACCAAGCAGAAAAGCAACAAGGTCAAAACGGAATATTCCGACCAGCAGCCAGTTGAGTGCGCCGATAATTACAATGGTCAGGGCAGTATTATCGAACCATTTCATGTACATCCCTCCTTTAGTGCTAGTATTTTCCTAAGGAAGGCAGATTATACGTAAAAAAATTTTTAATTTTTGAGGATACAGTCCGTGTTCCTTTTTAGGAACACGGCAGAGTATCTGACTGACAGGAGAAGGAGAAGCAGGTTGGTTAAGAAAAAAACGACGAATGTAACCGCATTTCGAAGAAAAAAGTGGAATCTTAATATTGGTGTTGTGATCTTCGGTGTTGTATTTATTTATCTTGTGATTACTGTTCTTCTGTATCTGACTGGATCTCATGTCACGGCATATGAAGTCCGTGAAGGAAGTATTTTAAAGGATAATGCCTATACAGGCCTGATTATACGCAGTGAAACAGTCATTTTGGCAGAGGCGGAAGGGTATGTGAATTATTTTGCGCCCGAAGGCAGCAAGGTGGGCGCGAAGACATATGTCTATTCTCTTTCTTCACAAAAGCTTGATTTTTCGTCAGGCGGAGGGGACGCATCTGCAGAGCTTTCCCCAGAGGAAGAGGAGACCCTTCTTATCAGGATGCAGGATTTTGCAGAGAATTTCCAGGATGGGCGGTTTTCCGATGTGTATAGCTTAAAGAACAATCTGGACTTCATACTGGAGAACCGTTCGAATCAGAGCCGGCAGACACGGCTGAAAGAGCTTCTTTCCTCAGATCAGAAGGATGTAAAGGGATATCGGGCCGGGGAGCCCGGGGTTGTCATCTATTCTACGGACGGGTATGAGAATATCGCTGCCAGCGATGTGACCTGTGAGATGATCTCCAACCGGAAATATGAACCGTCTGATGTAGAAAATAATTCTATGGTAAAGCCAGGGGATCCTGTCTACAAGGTGATTACAGACGATACCTGGTCTCTGGCAATTGAGCTTGATGATGAGACAGCGCAGCAGCTGACCGGCACAGAACAGATACGGGTACAATTCTTAAAGGATCATGAGACAGGAACTGCAGACTTTGCCGTCTATAATACGGAGGATGGAAATCTTGGATTCCTCACATTTACTTCCTCCATGGTCAGATATGCAGAGGACCGTTTTTTGGATATAGAGCTCATCCTGGAGGACGAGTCAGGACTGAAGATACCCAAATCCTCTGTTGTAAAGAAGGACTTTTATGTTGTTCCGGATGCTTACCTGACCCAGGGCGGGGACAGCAAAGAAACAGGCGTTCTGGTTGCAAAAGACAATGGAGATGCCCAGTTCAAAAAGACAGACATCTATTACCGGGATAATGAAAAAGGGCTGGTTTACCTGGATCCGGGCGTGTTCCCGGAGAATGTCCTGCTTAAGAAGACAGATTCGGATGAAACCTTAAGGCTCCGGGAAAAAAAGTCCCTGAGGGGAGTATATAATATCAATAAAGGCTATGCCGTGTTCCGGGAAGTCAGCATTTTGTGTGAAAGTGACGAGTACTATATCGTGGAAGCCGGAAGTAATTACGGGCTTGCAAATTATGATCATATTGCGCTGGTTGGAAATGATGTCCGGGAAAATGATGTTGTGTTTTAGGTAACTGCCCAGTACCTTCGCAATTACTGTTTTGAGAAAAGGAGTGGAAGAAAGATGTTAAAGGAAAATCTTGATCATGTGGAAGAAGAGATTAGAAAGGCATGTGAGCGGAGCGGACGTTCCAGAGAGGAGGTAACCCTGATTGCAGTCAGCAAGACCAAACCGGTAAGCATGCTGGAAGAAGCCTATGGCCTGGGTGTGCGTGTGTTTGGGGAAAATAAGGTTCAGGAGCTTGTAGAAAAATATGATGCACTTCCAGAGGATATTGAGTGGCATATGATCGGGCATCTCCAAAGAAATAAGATAAAATATATAATCGGGAAGGCAGCGCTGATCCATTCCGTGGATTCCTTACGCCTTGCGGAAGCAATTGATAAAGAGGCTGCAAAGCAAAATACGGCTGCAAGGATACTGATTGAGGTCAATGTTGCACGGGAGGAAAGCAAATTCGGGCTGATGCCGGAGGCGGTTCCTGAATTTGTGGATAAGGTTTCGGAATTTGCCCATTTAAAGGTAGAGGGGCTCATGACCATTGCTCCTTTTGTAGAGAATCCGGAAGAGAACAGACCAATTTTCGCCTATTTACGAAAATTATCTGTTGACATTGCAAAGAAAAACGCACATAATACTAATATGAGTGTGCTGTCGATGGGTATGACTAACGACTATCAGGTAGCTGTCGAAGAGGGAGCAACTATGGTACGAGTGGGGACAGGTATATTTGGGGAGCGCAGTTATGCTCAAACAAATGCAAGATAGGAGAAATTAATAATGGGTTTATTAGACAGGTTTATGGACATCATGAAGTTAAATGATGATGAAGATTATGATGATGACTTCTTTGATGATGAATATGATGACTATGGCTATGAAGAAAAACCAAAGAGGAACCTGTTCCGTAAAGAGACGCCGGTCTATAATGATGACGATGATTTTGATGACGGATATAATCCTCCGGCGAAGACTTCACGGAATTCCCGTTCAAATAACAGCAAGGTGACGCCAATGCGCCAGCCTGCGAGAAGAGCAAGTGTAAGTATGGAGGTCTGTGTAATTAAGCCGACCTCTGTGGAGGATGCGAGAGAGATTACAGAGACACTTCTGGATGGAAGGACAGTGATCCTGAATCTGGAGGGGCTTGACCTTGAGATTGCACAGCGTATTATTGACTTTACTTCAGGTGCGACTTATGCAATCAGCGGTAATCTGCAGAAGATTTCCAATTACATATTCCTTGTTACACCGACGAATGTGGATATATCCGGAGATCTTCAGGATCTGCTCAATACATCGTTCGATGCGTCATCTATGCGTTCTAGATTCTAGGTGAAAGAGATGATGAATAAAGAAGAAACCATGTTGAAAAAACGTCTCGTTGAACTGTCAAATACGGCATATCACCGGGACATTGCCGTGTTTTCAGATTTTCTGAATCTGAACGAGTTGAATATACTTCATACAATACCAAAGAATATGCTTCCGGCCAGGTATGAAACCTGGGGAGGATATGATCTGTCAGAGCGTCAGATGGCTGCATTTCTACCTGATGCTCTTTGTTTTGCATATCCCATTAAGGCTGTGAGAGTGACACCCGTGAACAGACGCTTTTCCGAGGAGCTTACACACCGGGATTACCTCGGCTCACTTATGAATCTCGGAATCGAACGGTGTAAATTCGGGGATATTCTTACGGACGGGGAGACCGCTGCTGTATTCGTAAAAGAGGAGATTGCAGATTATATCGCAGAGAATCTTCTCCGCATCCGTCATACACAGGTTGCAGCGTCTGTACAGGATATGACGGAGATTCAATATACTCCCAGATATGAGACATTGAAGGGAACGGTTCCTTCTGTCCGGCTGGACACGGTGCTTGCAGTGGCATATCCGCTTTCCAGGAGCCGGTTGGTTCCCCTGATCGAAGGCGGCAAAGTATTTGTAAATGGCAGACTGGTTACAAGCAACGGATATCATCTGAAAGAGGGGGATATTATATCTGTCAGAGGAACCGGAAGGATTGTATATGACGGCGTACTATCCGGGACGAAAAAGGGCCGGTATATGGTCTCTGTCAGAAAATATATTTAGTGGCCGCTTTTGCTGACAGTTCAGAGACACGGCAGGTGCTTTGGACGATTATGCTTTTTCTGGCGGCAGTAAGGAGGATTATGGAGAAGGAGTCCAGGCGTGTGATGCATTATATCATTGCCATAGCCGGAATACTTTCCGGAGTGGCGCTTGACCAGTTGACAAAATATTATGCGCTTACAAGATTAAAGGATCAGGATCCTTATGTAATAATCAAGGGGGTTTTCCAGTTGGAATACCTGGAAAACCGGGGAGCGGCATTTGGATTATTTCAGAACCAGAGGTTCTTTTTTTATCTAAGTGTAGCTGCCATACTGATGGTTGTAATCTGGTTTTATATAAAAGTTCCCATGGAGCGGCACTATATGCCGCTGCGGATCT
>Ga0137306_100485_pt1 | contig 55595 bp, 50 predicted proteins | sample Inofroosms_March_FD_97187 | JGI IMG/M metagenome (GOLD analysis project Ga0137306, IMG submission 97187) | Mouse cecal microbial communities from Vienna, Austria - N-Acetylneuraminic and N-Acetylglucosamine D2O microcosms_March | ecosystem: Host-associated > Mammals > Digestive system > Large...
CAGGATAATCAGCGCAATATCCTTCTGGGAGAAAAAGAGATCCACCGCCTCTTCTCCGTCCCCTGCTTCTATGACCTGAAACCCTTTTATCATCAGGAAATCTTTTACCAGTTTTCTCATTCTGGCTTCATCATCCACCACCAGCACTTTTAAGTTATCCATGGCAAAACCTCCTTATAGTCTGTATTAAGGCCATTTTAGCAGATTCTGATTCAGATTGCCACGATTTCACAGAGATTTCACAGTTGCCGCCGGGGCGGGCAGTTCGTCAATATGGTTCGGGCGGAAATATAAAAATGCTTTCCCGATTGTACAGAATCCATCTGCACGCTCGAAAAAGCATTCTTATCTCAGTACCGCTCGTCAGTTATCCCAGCACGCCTCTCAGATACTCTGCAATCTCCGGCACCTGACAGTTCTCAAAGAAATACTCCTTAAATTTCCCGCCGCTGACCGCGGTTTTCAGGAAATCCTGATCGATCTCTTTCAGGATGGTCATCATATCTCTGTGAGTGATCTCCTTCACTCCATCCAGAATTTTTTTATTCCTCTGCTCCGGAACCACCCTCTCTTTGGGATATCCGCCGCCGCTCTCGCAGCCGAACAGCTTTTCAAAGATATACTGGAGTCTCAGCTCCGCTCCCCATCCGAATCCTTTGGCAAAAGGAAGGGCCGCTGCGTTGCCGTCGTTGATCTGGGCAAACATATATCCGTCCTCTGCATCCACGATATGGCCGCAGAGAACTCCCGGAAATGCATTGCAGGCCAGCATGGCTCCCTCGCCTGTGCCGCATCCGGTTACTACATAATCCGCTGCTTTGGAATTGAGCAGAATGGCAGACAGAAGGCCGCACATCACATAGGTCAGCTGAGTCTCATCCTCTGCCGTATACATGCCGTAGTTGTAGACCCTGTGGCCCATGGGCTCCACGATCTTCTTCAGGTTCTCACAGATCATACTGTTTTTTGCCGCCTGACTGTTCTCGTTGATCAACGCAATTTTCATGGTAAAGAACTCCTTTCCTGCTATGGTCATCTGGTTACATCTATTCCTCTGATACCTGAGAAATCTCGATTCCCAGCTCCCGAAGCTGTTTCTCATCCACCGGAGCCGGAGCCTCTGTCATAAGGCAGGAGGCATCTTTTACCTTGGGGAAGGCGATAACGTCGCGGATACTGTCGGCTCCCACCATGAGCATGGCCACCCGGTCCAGACCGTAGGCCAGACCTGCGTGGGGCGGCACGCCGAACTTAAAGGCATCCAGCAGGAAGCCGAACTGCTCCCTGGCCTGTTCCGGCGTAAAGCCCAGAACCTCAAACATCTTGGACTGGATGTCCCCCTGATGGATACGGACAGAGCCGCCTCCCAGTTCGGTGCCGTTGAGCACGATGTCATAGGCCTTGGCCCGGACAGATCCCGGATCCTCGTCGATCCTGGCCCAGTCCTCCTCCATGGGCATGGTAAAGGGATGATGCATGGCTACAAAACGGCCCTGCTCCTCAGAGTATTCCAGGAGCGGAAACTCGGTAACCCACAAAAACTTAAAGTCGTCCTTCTTCAGCAGATCCTGCTGTCTGGCCAGCTCCAGGCGGAGATTGCCCAGGACATCCCAGACCACTTTATTCTTGTCAGCCGCAAACAGAAGCAGATCGCCGGGCTGGCCCTCCATAGCCTCCGCCAGGCCGTGAAGCTCCTCCTCTTTCATAAATTTGGCAAAAGAGGATTTGAAGGAGCCGTCCTCCTGGATGGCCAGATAAGCCAGTCCTTTGGCTCCGAAGCCCTTGGCGAACTCTACCAGGGCGTCGATCTTCTTCCTGGCCATGGTCCCCTGCCCTTTGGCATTGATGCCGCGGACACTGCCGCCCTGAGCCAGAGCATTTTGAAATACCGTAAATCCGCAGTCTTTTACGACCTGAGACACGTCTTTTAACTCCATGCCGAAACGGAGATCCGGCTTGTCGGAACCGTAGCGGTCCATGGCCTCCTGCCAGGTCATCCTGGGAATGGGCAGAGGGATCTCCACGTTCAGCAGTTCTTTAAACAGGGTGTGGATCAGGCGCTCGTTGACATCAATGACGTCGTCCACATCCACAAACGACAGCTCCATATCGATCTGGGTAAACTCCGGCTGCCGGTCGGCCCTCAGATCTTCATCCCGGTAGCATCTGGCCAGCTGGAAATACCGGTCATATCCGGAGCACATCAAAAGCTGCTTGAACAGCTGCGGAGACTGAGGCAGGGCATAGAAAGATCCCGGATGAACACGGCTGGGCACCAGGTAATCTCTGGCTCCCTCCGGCGTGCTCTTGATGAGCGTGGGCGTCTCGATCTCCAGGAATCCCTCCCCGGCCAGAAACTGTCTGGTGAGAACGGCGATGCGGCTGCGGAACATCATGTTCCTCTGGATATCCGGCCTTCTCAGATCCAGAAATCTGTATTTTAACCGCAGCTCTTCCTTGGTCCTGGAATTCTCCTCAATGGGGAACGGCGGAGTCTCGGACTCGGACAGGATCCGCAGACTTTCTGCCCTCACCTCGATGGCTCCCGTGGCCAGATTCTCGTTGACTCCTCCGGACCGGGCCTCCACCCTGCCGGTGACGGCGATGACGAACTCGCTTCTCAGCTTCTCCGCCTTGGCAAAGCTCTCCTGGCCGCAGTCGTTTTCCTCAAAGATAATCTGCAGGATACCGGACCGGTCTCTCAGATCCACAAAAATGATCCCGCCTTTATTCCTGCTTTTCTGCACCCAGCCCATGACGGTGACTTTCTCACCCGCGTTGGCCGGGCCAAGCTCCGTGCATCTGTGGGACCGCTTCAGCCCCATCATTGATTCTGCCATGATCTCCTCCATTCCGTGCCGGACTGCCCCATGGGACTGTCCGGCCTCACATCTGTCTTTATTTCAATGCCTCTCTGTAAAATTCACGGATCTGTACATATCCGTCTTTCATAAGCTGCTCTTTCTGGAATTTCTTATTCTTGTTCATCTGAGCCACCAGGACCTGGGTTCCGGCCGCCCTCTCTTTCATGGCCTCAGAGAGCACTTCCCCGAGACGGCTGCTGTCCAGCCCTTTTTCAAAGAGATAAGCCACCTTGTCCGCCTCGGCAGGCACCCTGAAGTCCTGATCCAGAAGGATGGTGACGATCCGCTCAAAGCCGATGGAGAACCCGCAGGCCGGGGTCTCGGTGCCCGTAAATTTGCCGATCATCCTGTCATACCGGCCTCCCCCTGCCACGGAACCGCCGAAGCCCTCCATAGCCACTTCGAAAATGGTCCCGGTGTAGTAGGACATGCCCCTCACCAGAGTGGGATCGAACTCGATCCGGAAATCTGCCACAGCCACATCCTTCACCGTATCCATAATGTGGGCCAGTCCGTCCGTAACCGTCCGGGGCAGCGCCTCGCCCAGGATCTCTCCCAGCATGCGGACGCCCTGGGCATCCTTTGTCACTCCTTCAAACAGTCCCAGGTACCGATCCACCTGATCCTGCCCGTAACCTGCCTCCAGAAGCTCCGCCTTCACTCCGTCAAGACCGATCTTGTCCATCTTGTCCAGGATAATAAACACCTGGTCACAGGCCTCCTCCGGGAAGCCGCAGTAAGCGGCCATACCCTTAAGGATCCCTCTGTCATTGATCCGGACAGTGAAGGAATTGTCGGGACAGATCTTTCCCAGAGCCGTGGTGGTAGCCAGGATCAGTTCGATCTCCGCCAGGGAGGTAGGGTCTCCCAATATATCGATGTCACACTGGACAAACTGGCGGAACCGTCCCTTCTGAGGCCGGTCCGCTCTCCATACGCTGCCCATCTGCAGGGCCTTGAAGGGGTTTGGAAGCTGGGAAGCGTTGTTGGCGTAATACCTGGCCAGAGGCAGGGTCAGATCATACCGGAGCCCTCCGTCTACCAGATCCGCCTCTTCCCGGGCCGTATCCAGATTCAGCTTCTCCCCTCTCTTTAAAATCTTGAAGATCAGTTTCTCGTTGTCTCCGCCCTGTTTGCTGGTCAGGTTTTCGATGTGCTCCACACAGGGCGTCTCGATCTGGGAGAACCCGAAAGCCCGGTAGGTCTCCTGGATCTGATTCATCACATAATTGCGAATCTGCATCTCTGCAGGTAACATGTCTTTCATGCCGGTTACCGGCTTCTTCTTCAATGCCATATTCTCTCTCCGTTTTCTGCGTCTTACATGGCGTCCCGGCTTCCCGATTTCCTGCCCGGGGACGCGGATCCGGCCTCAGGGGGCTGGATGTTACGACGATTATACTATTGTCTCCTGTAATTGGCAATGGGTTTATGGATATTTTCTCCAGCCGTTCCCTGCACGGTCACAGGCATTCTTCCGCTCCGCCGTTTTTATAATTGACCACCAGAACCTCCCTGGTCTTCTCTTCCCGGTTTTTAGTGTGGTAGTTGGAATTGGAATAGCTGTAATTGAGGCTGACTGCCTTAAAATTTCCGTGGTCCCGAATCCACCGGGCCAGAATCTCGTTTTTCTTTCCCTTGCTCTCCAGGACATTGGACAGGGCGAACCGGATGCCTCTTCGGTCCAGTTCCTCCAGATAAGCCAGAAGATCCCTCTCGTCATCTTCCGTCCAGCCGGCCTGCTCGTTGTAGGTGGCGCAGGCGATCAGATAAGGCGGGTCCGCATAGAAAAAGCTCTTCTCCGTGTACCGGCCCGGGTCGATATTCCGGAAATCTCCGTGGGTAAAGGTATAATCCCCGCTTTTTATCCGATCCATAAAGTCTCCCAGCTTTCTCTGCATCCGGTCGTTGAAATCACGCTTACCCACCGGAAGGTTAAATTCTCCTTTCCTGTTGAAGCGAAGCTGGTTGTTAAACGCGTACACGATCAGCAGATACAGCATGAGATAGTACTCCTGATCCCGCTCCGTTTTTTTATTAAAATCTGCTTTCAGCCGGTTATAGCTGTCCCGGTTGCAGGCTCCCAGGCCCTGAGAGCTGGGACATTGGTAATAATCATAGCCCATTTGGCTGACCATGGACAGCCCGTATTTTTCGATGGCGCCGTAAAGCCACTGGAAGACTTCCTCTTTGGGCACCCGTTTCAGCGTGTTCAAAAGCCCGATCAGCGGTTCGCTGGAGTCGTTGAAATGAACCCGGCTGCAGTTCACGTTGATCCCCACATTGCATCCGCCGCAGAATAAATCCACCACACAGTCGGCGTCACAGGGGAAAAGGGGGAGGATCTGAGGCAGCAGCTTATATTTTCCGCCGGTATAATTTAAGGCGGATGGGATAACTTTTTTGGCCCCGTCATGGCAGATGCACAGAAACAGCCGTTCCCGGTTCTCCCGGCTGAGGGATTTGCCTGCCGAAAAAGTCCGGTAATCCTCGGAAAAGACTTTCACGGTGCCCTTCTCTTCCAGAATACGCAGGATGTCCTCGTCGCTGATCCTGGCATTGGACCGGTCATCGCCCTTTTGAGCCATATTGTTGTAGGACAGCAGGATATATCTGGCCCGGACAGACCGGATCAGCTCCTCAAGGGCCTCCGGCGCCTTCCTGGTACAGTACCGGCTCTTCAGCCCGGCCCGGTCCATCTTTCTGGCCACGCCGGAGACTTCCGGCTTCTCCCACCGGGCCACATTCTCCAGCAGGTGGTAGGAATCGCAGTACTGTCTGGAATTGTACGGCGGATCGATGTAGACCAGATCCGCTTCGATGTGGTCCATCAGCCGGTTGGCATCTGTGTTGTAGCACACATTACCTTTATTCAGGCACTCATCCGGCTCCGGGATGAGCAGTCTCAGCCCATCCTCCGGCACGTTTCCCCGGCGGTAGGCATCATAGTGACCGCAGGTGTTGGCGATCCTGTCCATGGCATAAAGGAGGGAGGTGATCAGCAGCGCCCGTTCTCTGCCGTTCAGCTCCCCGCAGTTGTATCTTATCTCGATATCTTCCCGGATATATCCGATCTTCCGGCAGTCGGCCGCCGAAAAATAGGTGTCCGCAAAATTCTCGCTCATATAATTGTCTTCACTGACTCTGGCCTCATTGTACCCTTCAATGAGACCGGCGATCTTCTCCGCGGAAAAGGTCTCCCCGCCGAACCATGCCACATGGCAGATATAATTGCTGTACATGTTGTCGTTGGTGATCAGCTTTTTGTCCGTAAACGCCGACGCCACCGCTCCCGTACCGGCAAAGATATCCGCCACGGTGTGGATGCCCGGACACTGCTCGCCGACAATCTTTTTAATGAAAGGAAGCAGCTTGTATTTGCTGCCCAGATATCTCCGGTTGTTGATTTTAAGAACCTTCATCTCGCTTGCTCCGTCTGTGCAACGTGTTGGGTGTACATTGGACATTTCAATGCAATTTATTATAACATGGATTGGATGGAATGCAATGGATTTTCTCCTGACTCTTTTCCAATTATTTCCAACTGCTCAGGAAACTCTTGCTGTCCTCCTGCCGGTATGTTATACTTTCCCGGAAATATTCTGACAACTACAAATGATAATTGGGGACATGCCCCCTTACCGGAAAGGAACCTATGGAATACAAGTATTTATTTCATGAAATCTCTGAACAGAGGCGGTCGGAGATCGCGCAGATGTCTGTCTCTGAGGCAAACAAGAAGATCGCCAGCCTTGACCAGGAATGGACAGGAAACTGTCGTACCGGCATACAGCAGGCCCAAAAATCCGGGGATACGGCTTTTAAAAACCAGAAAGCCGGCGCTTATAATCAGCTGCTTTTCAAAATAGGCGATGCCCTGGACCGTATCCAGGAAAAGGATTACATCTCCCAGACAAAAACCGGCGTGGCCCTTTCCTATGTTGTTGCGGCAATTGCCAAGTACGGTACCATACTGATCCTGAAGCTGGTTCCGGGCATCGCGCCTGCTTTTGAAAATGCGTCGGAGCAGGTGTACATCTTGTTCTTTCCCGTATTTTTGATCCTGCTTCTTTTCACAGTCCTGCTGATCATCGGCATTGTCACAGAAAACGGGGGCGCCGTCGGGAAAAAGAAGAAACTGGAGGATCAGCTGTCAAAGATACGCGGAAGGTTTTCCGGCCTTGAAAGAGAACATCAGATCTACGGCCTGATCGTTGAGCTGGCCGAACTCTGCAAAACTTACGCCCGGGATAAGGGCAGTGCGGGAAACTTAAGAAAGCTTTCCTGGCAGGATGCCACCAATGTCACGGACCAGATCATTCAGTATTTCCGTCCCGTCCGCAACGGGTACGACGATGCCATGAAGACGCTTGTCGACCTGTACAAACAGGGCGGCAGGTAAAGATCATTTTCCAAACAATCTTTTTTTGAATTGCATAGTGGAATTCATTATTTAAAAAAATATCCGTAGAAAGCCTGGTTTTAAGACAGTTCTACGGATATTTTTCTTGCAAAAAGGAACTACATTGTCCTATAAATATTCTTTTATATATGCTTCCAATCTCGCCGCTTCTTCCTTCTCATGTTCTCCCTCCACCTGGATCTCCAGCATGTCGCCGGCCCTGGCAGACAGGGAAAGCACATGAAAGATCAGCTTCGCGTCGCCGCTTTTCTCCCCTTTCCTTATCTGCACTCTGCCGGTGCACCCGATGGCCTCCTTCACCAGCCGGCCTGCGGCTTCCGGCGAAAGGCCGGCCGGATCTCTCAGCGGAAACTGAAATTTTACCATATCCTTTTCTCTCCCCCGTCCTCTCGCCTTCACGAGAACAAATACCGATCCAGCGCAAAAGCGACTCCCGCCTCATTGTTGCTCTTTGTCACAAAGTCCGCCAGTTTCCTGATCTCTTCGATCCCGTTTTCCATGGCAACGGCGGTTCCTGCCTTTTTCAGCATGGGAATATCAAGTTCCTGATCGCCGAAGGCGATGGTTTCCTCCGGGCGGATAGACAGCTTCTCGCACATTGCTTCCACGGCCGCTCCTTTTGTGGCTCCCTGCGGGAAAATCTCAAGATAGATATCTGCGGAACGGGCCATGTCGACTCCCGAAAGCCTCGCGTCTCTCATCTCGCCCTGGATCCGGCAGATCACTTCCGGAGCTGCCGCGATCAGAAGCTTGTTGGGGCCCAGGCCTTTCTCTCTCCACTCTTTTTCGAGAGCTTCCACCTCTCTGATCCCCGGCTCATAATGAATGATCCTGCTCTCCCTCTCTACGAAAGCATCCACACCCGTCACATACCATTTCCGTCCCTCAAAGATCCAGAGGGGAACGCCGTCTTTGGCCAGAAAGCCGTCATGGATCTGTCTCGCCGCCTCACAGGGCAGATGTTTCGAATGAATACACCGGTCTTTCTGGAGAATATAGGTTCCTGCGTTGCAGGCTTTGATACATGGAATGGAAAGCTCTTTTTCCACCAGTTCTGTCGCCGCCGGCATCCTGCCGGTAATCAGCGCAATCTCTATCCCCATGTCATGGGCCCTTGCAAGACTTTCTTTCACCGGTTCCGGAACCCTTTTCTCATCATTCAGAAGGGTTCCGTCCACGTCTAAACAAATCAGCTTATATCTCATAACTCGCTCATCTCCAACAGATTCAACATCTTTTCCACATTCCGTCTTCCGTTTTTAAGCCCCAGATTAAATACTGCCGCGCTTCCTATGCCGGCGATCATCAGAAGGATGCCTGGAATGCCGAAGAAAAGGTTGGGGATCTGTCCTGCATATCCTCCGTAGGTACACGCCGCGCCGACGGCAGACAAGACCAGAGCGATCTTTTTCCATCGTTCAATCTGTCCCAGAGCCTTTACCTGAAGAGCTGCTTCCCTGGATAATCTGTTCTTTTCTGCGGCATTCATCATCATTACCTCCTAGTATACAAGTCCCGGGTTGAAGAAACCGACCAGTACGCCTACAAACGCCACCACTACCAGAAGAAGCATGACCTTGATGGGCGACATCTGCTTTTTGGCCATAAGGAACCAGCAGGCGATCACGAAGATCGCGGTCAAAAGGCCGGGAAATACTTCATTTAATTTGTCCTGCAGGATCAGATAGGGCTCGCCCGCGTCGTTTAAAAGCCGCAGGGACGTGGTGACGCTGACCCAGGTGGCGGACACGGCGCCGATGACCATTCCGCCCAGGATAGAAACGGATTCACGGATAGCGTCGCCCTGGGCGCCGATGAGGAATTCCACTGCCTTTGTTCCCAGGCTGTACCCTTTAAAGTACAGGAATCTCATGCCGAAGTAGGCAAACAGGTTCCAGACAATGATATAGAAGATGGCTCCGAGGGGAGAACCGCCTGTGGACATACCCATGGCAATACCCAGAAGAATGGGGATCACTGTACCGACTACCAGGGAGTCGCCGATACCTGCGATGGGACCCATGAGTCCGGCACGAAGACCGTTGATGGTCTCGTCGTCTACATCTTCCGTTCCGCCGGCTCTGGCCTCCTCCAGACCTGCGGTGATACCTACGATCAGGGTGCCCAGCTGAGGCTCCGTGTTGAAAAACGCGGTGTAGGTATTCATGGCTTTTGCCTTATCCTCTTCATTGTCATACAGATCTTCCACCAGAGGAAGCATGGAACACAGGTATCCAAAGGTCTGCATGTGCTCCTGGGAAAAACAGGTCAGGTGTCCATAGAACCAATTATGGAAAGACTTTGTCAGAGCTTTTTTCGATAACTTCTTCTCCATATCAGATGTCCTCCTCGTCATCATCATCATATCCGCCGGCAACTGCTGCTTTGCCTACGGACAGCATTTTAATCTTGTAGTTAATAACCGCGAACATTCCGGCAATCACCGTCGCGGATACCAGGTTGATCCCCAGGGATGCGGCCAGAGTAAATCCAAACAGATAGGGGATAAAGTCTGTGGCCTGTTTTACGATCTGCTTTAAGAGGATCGCGATTCCGACACAGGGAAGGAGGGATCCTACAGTAAACAGGGTCTTCATGGCAAGTCCGTCCATGGGAAGCGTGGTCTTGATCAGCTCCACCACACTGGTTCCCATTTTACACATGATCAGTGTGGGGATAAAGGAGCAGATAAAATGGGAAATCCAGGGCAGTACCATGTCAACCACATACAATTTGTGATAGTCCCTGTTTTCCACGGCCTTCCATCCCATGTGCTGCCATGCCAGGTTAATGGTGGCTGTTCCATAAAACAGTACGGTTCCCAGGGTACCGACCATGGCGCCGAAGGAGGTTGCCAGCGCGGCTCCCTCTGCAGATGTGGCTTCCAGTCCGTAGCTTTTCAGAGCTACCATGGCCAGAGGAATTCCTATGTAGCTGACTGCCCGGACGTCGGCAGATACAGTTCCGCCGGGAGTTACCAGGGCGATGTAGACTACCTGCATGGCGCAGCCTACCAGGATTCCCGTGGTCATGTCTCCCAGGATCAGGCCGCATATAAAACCGCCGATCAAGGGTCTTCCAAATGTGTAGTTACCGATTGATGAGCCGCCCATACCAGGCATACTCGATAAACATGCGAACAGGCCAAGCAGAGCTGCCTGCAACCAACTGATCGTCATAATGATCCCTCCTTAGTGAAATCCAAACTGGCCTCTGAATTTTTTCCAGTTGCCGATTGCCTCGTCCTTCAAAAGTGCAAATTCCACTTCATATCCCGCGTTCATAATGTTCTCCAGAGCCTGGGCCTCTTCCTGAGTGATGGACTGATTATTGCCCAGCCTGGTGGTTCCCGGCCTGTCGTTGCAGGGCCCGATGATCACGGTGTCAATCCCCGGTTTCAGCCCCTGTTTCACCAGGATCGTCTCCATATCCAGGGGGTTCTTGGTAATGAGAAAATAATTGTCTTTGCTGTTTAAGACCTTCTCGCTCTTTTCCTTAAATTCGTCCAGGGACCACACAAAGGTCTTTTTGCCGCTGGCGCTCTTGTACGCCGCTTTCAGCACAGGGTTTTTTGCCGCCGCGTTGTTCACTGCGATCAGGCCGTCACAGGGATACTCCAGAGCCCACCTTGTACAAGTCTGTCCATGAATCATTCTGTCATCCACACGAATAAATGAAATTGCCATGATTTTTTCCTTCCCTTCCCTTTTTTAATGATTAAATTCAGATATCATCTTCCGCTTCGCTGACTTCCACCGTAAACGTTCGGAGAGCTTCCCTGGCTTCGGGAATCAGCATATCCACAAGTTTCCCTGTCTCCATACCGTCCTTCGAGACGATGGCGCTGACCACCAGGGGCAGGTTCATCCCTCCGATCATGGTGGTGCGGTTTAAAAGCCCTTCCTCCGCCAGCACATTTGCCGTTGTGGTCAGGGGAGACCCTCCGATCAGATCGGCAAACACGATGAGTTCATCATCCCCCTTGACCACGGAAACACATTCCCGTACATTCTCGGCCAGCTCATCGGCACCCATCCCGTTCTTTAAACTGGTGGACAAGATGTCCTCTCTGCCTTCCCCCACAAGCATATCCAGCACACTGTGGACTCCCTGGGCCATGGTGCCATGGCTCACTAATAATATGTATTTCACCTTTTTAGCCTCCTTCCATAAGAAGTTTTGTTTTATCGTGATTCCAGTATATAAAAAAAGCGGCACATGTTCATCTTACATGTGTCACTCTTTCCGTCTGCCATGTGTCACTTCTTTTACATGACATTTGTCATATGCTATTGTTTTGATTTCAGATAACTGTTGATGTTCCGATTCTGGATGATGGTCTCCATATTGATGTTGGAACTGCTCTCCAGAATATTCCTGACAGCCCGGTCCACCTCCGCCACCGCGCTGTCATAATCGTGAAACCGGGGGACTGCAACCGCCTGTTCCACGGCATCGCTGAGCACGGAGAGGCTCAGGACGTTTCCAGTATCCGGAGCCGCCGAAAAAAATTTCTGGTTTTCCTCCGACTCCACCACCTCTCTCAGCACGGGCACACCCTCGGAATAGGTGAAGATCTCCGACTGGATCTCCTCGTCTCCCGTGAGAAATTTCATCAGCTCCCAGGCCTGGCTGCCGTGAACCGTGGACTCGCTCATGGCGAGAGTGAGGGTGTCCAGGCGGGAAATATTTCTCCCTTCCGGTCCCGCCGGCATGGTCAGACAATCCCACTCAAAGCCCGCATATTTCTTTATGCTTAAGGGATAGGATTTGTAGGCCCTGTACTCGGAAAACAGCATGGGCTGAAAGGCCACGTTTCCCAGGGCGAATTCTCTGCTGGAAACACTGTAGCCCCCGTTCAGCTCGTCCAGCTTTCCTATAAAAGAAATTCCGGCTTTGGCCTTCTCGTCTGTCAGATAGCACTCCCTCCCTCTCTCGTCAAACAGAGTGACCCCGTTGGAATCGAAGGCATCCTCCCATGTATAGCCTACGGCTCCGAACTGGTCTATGGCGCCGTTTCCGTCCGTATCTTTTGTCACCTCACTGCAGATCCTGTAAAAATCATCCCATGTCCAGTGATCCCCCGGCATGGCCAGGCCTTCTCTCTCCAGAATACTCTTGTTTACAAACATGAGTTTCGGAGCGCACTCATAGGGCAGGGCGTACTGGGTTCCCTCATAGTTCCCGTACTCATAGGCAGAGGTATAATATCGCTCCGGCTGAAAATCCGGATCGCCCTCTATGAAAGGCGTCAGCTTCTTCAGCACTCCTGCCTCCACAAAATCGTTAAAATATTCCCCCAGCACGAAAAACACATCCGGGGCAGTTCCTTTCATGATCTGCTCAGACAGCCACTCCGAATAGTCTTCTTTTATGATACCGCTTACATACTCCACCCGGACTCCCGGATGCTTTTCCTCGAACCGGCTGATGGCATCTTCCAGGATCTGATAAGAGTAACCGTTCTGTACCTCCCAGTAGCTGTCGCTGAACACGCCGACCCGTATGACATCTTCATAAAATCCGGGAAGTCTCTTATAGGTGTCGCTGGCCGCCAGCCATATGACTGCCAGCAAAACGGCGCAAAGCGCCGCCCGGACCATATGGTTCCTGCTCATACCTCTCTCCATCAGCTTTTGTCTCCAAACACTCTGTTGACGGCCCCGGTCTGCACCGCCCAGATAGCAAGCTGGGTCCGGTCTCTGAGATTCAGTTTGCTGAGAACCGTGCTGATACAGTTTCTGACCGTGCCGTCGGACAGGTTCAGCCTGGCTGCGATCTCCTTGTTGGACAGACCGCTTCCGACCTGCACGATGACCTGCCACTCGTTGTCTTTCAGGTCCGCGGACTGCCGTTCGTCTACCTGAATCGCCATATTGGACTGGGCCATCCTGGAAAACAGCCGGACCACTTTTGAAGCGATGTCCTCATTGATCATGGCGGTACCGTGATAAACTTTGTGAATAGCCTCCGCCAGTTCCTTCATGGAGATCCCTTTCAGGAGATAACCGCTGGCCCCGTATTTGAGGGCGTTAAACACATACTCGTCATCATCGAATGTGGTCAGGATAATGATCTTAATATCCGGATAATTCTCTTTTATGATCTGGGTGCAGACCACCCCGTCCATCTCCGGCATCCGGATATCCATCAGGATCACATCCGGCCTGTCTTTTCGTATGGAACGGATGACTTCCACTCCGTTGGCCACCGCGTCCGTCACCTGAAAATCAGCCTCGCTGTTCAGGATGATCATAAGGCTCTGCCGGATCAGTTCCTGATCGTCTGCTATCAATATTTTAATCATCGTCTTCCTCCGTCCCCCACCTGATCGGAATTCCGGCGTCTATGGTAAAACCGTGATCTCCGCAGTAGCTCAAGGTGCCGTTGAGCATATCCAGCCGTTCTTCCATGTGATGTAAGCCAAACCCTTTTTTAATGGTACCGCATCCTTTTCCGTTATCTTCAATGTGGATTTTCAGCATATTGTATTCCCTGTCGATCCAAATCTTTATGTGGTCTGCCTTTCCGTGGCGGATAGCGTTTGTCATGGACTCCTGCACGATGCGGTAGATAATATCTTCCTCGTCTTTATTAAAATTCTTTAATCTGGTCCTGATCTCACAGTCGATCTCCACCCCCGTGGAATTTCTGGTCTCCTCTATCATCTGGATCAAAGCCGATTTCAGATCCAGAGATTCCAGAGCATCCGGGCGGAGGGCCTTCACGGAACGCCTCACATCCTTGATGCCCTGCCGGGCCACATTGGCAATGGCCTTTAACTGTTCTTTGGTGGCTTCCGGGGCAATGTCCACCAGCATGACGCAGGCATCGATGCCCGTGATGATGCCTGTCAGAGAGTGTCCCAGGGTGTCGTGGATCTCTCTGGCAAGGCGGTTTCTCTCCCTCGTCTCAGCCGCTTTCTCCGACTCCCGGGCATATTCCTCCAGCTTCTCATTGGCCAGCTTCAATTCCAGGTTGGCGGTATTCAGCTTTTCGTTGAGCCCCAGGATCCGTTCCTTTTCCTTTACCTCTGTCAGGATCAGCACGATGGTATAGCTGATAAACAGGATCATATTTAAGGAATTCAGTATATTTTTCAGTCCCAGGAGCAGCGACTGGGTTTCTCTGTTGTAATACGCCCAGCAGGTTTCCATGGAGATCATGGGATATCTGGCAGACAGAAGATGATAGTCCATGAGCATATAGACCACAAAGATGGAGGCCATCAGCACGATTCTCTGCTTCATGTCAGAAAAGTAGCCCATGGTATCCGCAATGATCAGAAACACCAGCCCTGTATAGCTGAAATTCAATGCGTAACTGATGACAAACACCATTGCCAGTTCCATTATGGTTTTCAGCAGAAAATGGGTCTTGCTCCTGCAGGGGACAGACAGCAGAAGCAGCAGGCAAAGATACAGGCCTGCGGACAGGACCGGAAGTTTCCACGGCTCCATGGGCATCCTCTCTGCCCTCACCAGAAAATCCATGGCAGAGTTTTCAAAAATGTAACCGCGGAGGCTGTGTACGGTCACCATGGTCAGATACAGGATGATGACCATATTCAGGTGTTTCATCATTCCCAGGACAAACTTCGGAAAACGTTCTTCTTCCATATGGGCTTCCCTCTTCTACTGCCATCTGTCGATGCTGTACTGTTCCACGTTGCTTCGCGTCACCAGTTCCACCGGCACGCTGATGTTTCTGTCTACTTCTTCTCCGTTCAGGAGGCGGTAAATGATATCTGCCGCCGTCTGGCCGATCCTGGAAGGAAACTGGGCGGAAGATGCGGACATCAGCCCCTCTTTGATCAGAGCCTTCGCATCCGGGGATGCATCGATGCCGTACACCTTTACCCGATCCGCCATGTCATACTCATCCAAAGCCGCCACCACTCCCACGGCCGCCAGATCATTGAGGCAGAACACACTGTCAAACACCGTCCCCTCCCGGATCACCTCCTGCATCCTGGGCATGGCGATTTCCAGCTGCCCGTCACAGTTGATGCTCTTCACTATGCGGACGCCGTCCCTCTGTTCCACCACGTCTAAAAATCCGCGTACCCTGTCCTGCCCGGATTTTGCCACGTCATGGGTCATGACGATGAGATCGGATTCCTGGTTTTCTTCCAGAAAACACTGGCCCACCAGACGGCCCGCATTGTAATTATCGGAAGTGATGGTACAGTCCGCAAGGCTGTCTTCCTCCAGATCAGAGTCCACCACCACGATAAAAACGCCCTGTTCTTTTGCTTTTTTCAATATCTGAGACAGGCTTTTCCAGTCCACGGGAGTCACCACAAGAACGTCGATGCCCATATGCAGCATCTCGTCGATCTGCTCGATCTGCCTGTCCACACTGAGGGCAGGATCCCTCAGAACAAGCCGGTCTCCTTCGATCTCCACCCGGCTGCTGATCTCCTCATTCAGAATCTTGTAGAATTCATTGTTCATGGTCATGTAGCTGATGCCGATAAGGTAGCTGTTTTCCTGCTGTTTTAAAGAAAAATCCTTCCTGCTCAGCCCTGCCCATATAAGCATGATCACGGGCAGATACAAAAGAAGATTAACTGTTGAAAATATCTTTCGAAAATGTGTGTTCATATCGTCTTCCATCTTTCATTGCCATAGAAAAGATCCATCCGTGTTTTTCGTGATCCAGGATCATTGTATTTTTGTCATACAAAAATGTCAAGCACAATTTTGCAAAGTGCCCTTCAGGCAGCAGCCCCCGAAAATAATGGTTGAACTGACAGACACCTGTCTGTATAATATATATTATACTCTCTGCACTGCATTACATTCTATACAGAATGCGAGATCAACAGTAATTTGGAGCAGAAGAGGAGGATTAATTTATGACAACCAACAAAGAAAAACTGACAGTAAAAACCGCACCTGCGGGAGCCGGTGAAAACGCCATAATACGGCGCATATCCCTGGTAGGAATTATCGGAAATATTTTTCTTTCCGCCTTTAAGCTGTTTGCCGGCATTGCGGGCAGTTCCGGCGCAATGGTTTCCGATGCGGTACACTCTCTTTCCGACGTTTTCGCCACATTTATCGCGTTCCTTGGGGTACGCCTTTCTAAAAAAGAGGCTGACAAAATGCATCCCTACGGCCATGAACGGTTTGAATGCGTCGCCTCATTGGTGCTCGGCCTGATCCTTGTGGTGACCGGATTCGGAATCGGCAAAGCAGGGATTGAAAAAATTATAGCGGGCAACTACGAAGCCCTGGCCGTTCCCAGCGTGATCGCATTGGTGGCGGCCATCGTTTCCATCTTATCCAAGGAAGGGATGTACTGGTACACCAGACATTATGCTAAAATCCTGAACTCCCCGGCATTTATGGCGGACGCCTGGCACCACAGGTCAGACGCGTTTTCTTCCGTCGGCTCTCTGATCGGTATCGCGGGCGCCATGCTGGGATTCCCAGTACTGGACAGCGCCGCAAGCGTTGTGATCTGCCTGTTTATCTTAAAGGTCGCCTATGATATCTTAAAAGACGCCCTTTCTAAAATGCTGGATACCTCCTGCGGGGAGAGCTATGATAAAACTCTGGCCGACTATATTTCCTCACAGGAAAACGTGATCTGCATCGATTCCCTTCATTCCAGAATGTTCGGAAATAAAACATATATTGATCTGGAAATTCAGGTAGACGGGGATTTATCATTGCGGGATGCCCATGGGATCGCAGAACGTATCCATAACAATGTGGAGGAACGTTTCTCAGATGTGAAGCATATTACAATTCATCTGAATCCATCCGCATAACAAAAAGGACAGTCTCATTCGCCGGAATAAGATTGTCCTTTAAGGCACAATATTCAGGTTTTCACATTTATTGCGTATCACTCCGCACTATTGAGTAAAAGTTTCCGTTTTCTCTCAATCATTTCGTCCGTTTTTTCTATATAGAGAGCCACATCCTTCACATTCTCACACCGCTCGATCCGGTTCTCGGCAGGAAACAGCCGCTTGGTGGTAGTCCCCGTTCCGCAGGCGACGATAGTCTGTTTCTCCTCCATGATCAGAATATTGTAAAGGCAGGCCTTCCCGGGCCTGGCGTATCCCACGTTCTCAAAGTTCCCGGCCATGTTCTTCTGCCGGTAGAGGTAATAGGGCGCCATGCCCATTTCTTCCGCATACCGGGCAGTCAGATCGATCATCTCCTGGGTCCCCGTGATCTTTAAATCCTTATACGCCTCTTTCATGGTGTTCAGCCTGGCGGCCCTCTTGACGGCTAAGGAGTGGACGGTGATGCTGTCCGGATCCAGGGCACGGATCTGTTCCATGGTGTCTCTCACATCCTCCAGCCCTTCTTCCGGCAGTCCCACGATCAGGTCCATATTGATATTGTCAAATCCCATGTCTCTGGCCATGTGAAAGCACTCCTTCACCATCTCCACCGTGTGGCGGCGCCCGATGAGATCCAGGGTCCTCTGCTGCATGGTCTGAGGATTGATGGAGATCCGGGTAATTCCGTGGTCTTTCAGGACTTTCAGCTTCTCCCTGGTGATGCTGTCCGGCCTTCCGGCCTCCACCGTCAGCTCCCGGATCCGGCTCAGATCAAAGATATGCTCCAGTTCTGTCAGAAGCCGGTCAAGGTCTTCCGGCTCCAGGGATGTGGGAGTGCCGCCGCCGAAATAGACGCTGTCCAGGACTTTTCCCTCCATCTGCCGGGACACTGCCTCCATCTCGCGAAACAGGGCCTCCAGATACAGATGGGTGCGCCCCTTCCACCGGCTGATGGGATAGGATGTAAAGGAGCAGTACAGACAGGTGGTAGGGCAGAAGGGGATGCCGATATACAGACTGTACCCGCTGCCGCAGTCGACAGCCTTCAAAAGTTCCCTCTCATATAGTGCAGTCCTTATGGCCAGGTCGATCTTGTCGCTGCCGGTAAAGTAAGTCTTCTTCATATAGAGAGCCGTCTCTTCCACGGTCATGCCCTCGCCCAGACAGGTCGTGACGATCTTTACGGGGCGGATACCCGTGAGAGTCCCCCAGGGAAGAAGCTTTCCTGTGCGCAGCACTAAAAGAACATAGAGCCGTCTCTTGATCCGGCTTTTGGTCTCTGTCCTGTTATCATACTCTGTCTCTATGGGGTCCTGGATCCGGCAGAGTTCCTCCTCCAGTTCTTCTCCTGCCTCCGGCGGGAATTCCGGAAATTCCTGAGGACCGTGACTGATGATCTTAAGGGAAAAACGGCTCCTGCTGCCGTCGATCATGCCCTCCACGGAGAATCCGGATCCCTCGGCCGGTTCGTAGGAGAATGTCTCCCCCGGATAGAAGGCCATCAGAAGCTCTCTGATGTCCTGCTCATATGCCCTGTCATTTAATAAAATCTCTATCATGTCTTTTCCTATCGTCTGCTGCGGCTTATGACATTATACTGTCTCTCATGTCCGATGGCGGTGGCGCTGTCATGGCCCGGATACACTCTGGTCTCTTCGGGGAGTACAAACAGTTTTCTGATAACGGAATCAATGATATCAGCCGGGCTTCCTGTAGGCAGGTCCGTCCTTCCCACGGATTCGCAAAACAGGGTGTCCCCGCTGAACAGAACCTTCTCGTCTTCTATGTAATAGCAGACACTGCCGGAAGTATGTCCCGGCGTGTGGATCACCTTCCACCTGCAGCCCATCAGCTCCAGGGTCTCCCCGTCCCGAAGCCATCTGTCCGCCGTCAGGCACAGATCGTCTCCGAAAGACCCGGTCAGATTCATATCCGGCTCCTCCAGAAGACTCATCTCCTCCTCGCTTGCCATAACAGGGATATGGAACGTGCGCCTCACATCCTCTGCCGCCAGAATATGGTCAAAATGACCGTGGGTCAGCAGAACCGCCTGGGGCCTGACTCCCAGCTCCCGGCATCGGTTCAGGATAAACGGGGCATTGTCTCCCGGGTCGATGACGACTCCCGGCTTCAGTTCCTCCTCCGTATCTCTGTATACGATATAACAGTTGGTGCTGACCACCCCAAGGACACACCTGTCAATTCTGAAATCATTCATGCCAATCTCTCCTAATCGCCTCCTGAAAAGAGAGAAAGCAGGTTATCCTGCCGTTCTCTCTATATCCAGCACGCCTTCTATCTGTCTTAATTTATCTGTTACCTTAGTCAGTTCTTCCTTTCCGTGAATGTCAAAGGTCATGATGATGGTGGCCTTGCCCTGTTTGCTGGTCCGCACATTCATGGAAGTGATGTCGATCTGCCGTTCCGTAAATACCTTGGAAATATCCACGAACATCCCGATCCTGTTGTTGGCGTAGATCTGGATCTCCGTAGAATACCGCTCTTTATTCTCCTCCCCTTCCGGCTGCTGCCACTCGGCATCGATAAGACGTACCCTCTCGGATTCGGGAAGGTTGATGATATTGATACAGTCTGTCCTGTGAAGGGACACTCCCCGGCCTCTGGTGACAAATCCCACAATCTCGTCTCCGGGCACCGGACTGCAGCACCGGGAAAAACGCACTGCCACATCGTGGATACCTCTGACCACGATGCCGCTCTTTGACTTCTTGGCCGTGGGAACTCTGCTGGTCATCTCTCCGATGCCGTCCAGGATATTGCTGTCCGTCACCTCGTGCTTCAGCTTCTTTTCCCTGGCCTCCAGCATCTTGTTGATGACCTGGCCTTCCTTCAGGCCGCCGTGGCCGATGGATGCCAGGACCGAATCCCAGTCCTTGAAGGCGTAGCGCTTCATGACCTTTTCCATATATTCCGGCTTGTTTAAGTCCGGATAATTGATCCCCTTGGCCTTGCAGTACCGGTCGATCAGATCCTTGCCCCGGAGAATATTATCCTCCTTCAGCTCGGTCTTGAACCACTGATTGATCTTGTTCTTGGCCTGGGTGCTCTTTACCAGCTTCAGCCAGTCACGGCTGGGGCCCTTGGAATTCTGGGAGGTGATCACCTCGATGCGGTCGCCGTTCTGCAGCACATAATCGATGTTCACCAGCTTGCCGTTGACTCTGGCGCCTACCATCTTGTTGCCCACGGCGCTGTGGATCGAGTAGGCAAAATCGATGGGAGTGGAGCCGCTGGGCAGCGCCTTTACGTCTCCTGTGGGAGTAAAACAGTACACGCTGTCGGAAAACAGGTCCAGGTCGCTTTTGATCAGGCTTAGGAACTCCTTGTTGTCCGACATGTCCCTCTGCCACTCCAGAATCTGACGAAGCCAGGAAAGCTTCGCCTCTTCGTCCCCTGCCGCCACGGTTCCGCTGCCGCTCTCCTTGTACTTCCAGTGAGCCGCGATACCGAATTCCGCCGTCCTGTGCATCTCGTGGGTACGGATCTGGATCTCAAAAGGCTGGCCATTGCTGCCTATGAGAGTGGTGTGAAGGGACTGATACATATTGGGCTTGGGCATGGCAATATAATCTTTAAACCGGCCCGGGATAGGCTTATACAGTTCATGGATAACTCCCAGGGCACCGTAACAGTCTTTTACGGAATCCACGATGATCCTGACGGCAAATACGTCATAGATCTGCTCCAGGGTCTTATCCTGTTTGATCATCTTTTTATAGATACTGAAGAAATGCTTCACTCTGCCGTCCACCGTGGCCCGGATCCCGCTGTCCTCCATGTGGTTCTTTACTTCTTCCACGATGCCGTTGACAAATTCTTTCCTCGCTTCCTTGCTGAGGGAGATCTTCTCTTCCAGATCGCCGTACACATCCGGCTTCAGATATTTTAAGGAGAGATCATCCAGTTCCACCTTGATCTTGGAGATACCCAGCCTGTGGGCAATGGGCGCGTAGATATCCATGGTCTCTCTGGCCTTCTCCCGCTGCTTCTCCGGCCTCATGAACTGCAGGGTCCTCATGTTGTGAAGACGGTCCGCCAGCTTGATCAGGATGACGCGGATATCCTTGGCCATGGCCAGAAACATCTTCCTTAAATTCTCTGCCTGGATCTCCACCTTATCCATGGACCAGGACAGCTGCGTCAGTTTGGTGACGCCGTCCACCAGAAGAGCCACCTCTGGCCCGAAATCCTCCGTGATCTCATCCAGGGTCATGACGGTGTCCTCCACCACATCATGAAGGATGCCTGCTACAATACTTTCTTTATCCAGCTCCAGGTCCGCCAGGATGATGGCAACACAAAGAGGGTGAATGATGTAGGGTTCTCCTGATTTCCTCTTCTGGTCCCTGTGGGCATCTCTGGCGATCCTGTATGCCTTTTCTATCATGGAGATATCATCGGACGGATGGTACCTGCGGATGCTGCGGACCAGATCTTCATATAAAATTTCCGGACTCGTGAAGGAAGCCGGGGCCTCCAGTTCCTGTTCCCGCCTTTCCTCAGAATAATCTTGTGCCATGAAATCACCTTCTTAAGTGCGTAATTATTAGACCATTATAAGTTTTCTTATTGAAAAAAGCAAGACTTTTTCCATCTGCACATCCTGTGCTATACTTAGGATACCCTGATTTAACAGGCAAATTTCAGATAAGGAGCTGATTTCCATGCATTTTCTCAACCGCAATAATCCCTGCTGGTGCGGCAGCGGAATCAAGTATAAAAAATGTCACTATGATTTTGACCAGAAACTGGCCTGGTACCGCAATCAGGGCCACATTATCCCCTCCCGCAGTATGATCAAGCAGCCCGCACAGATCGCGGCCATCCGGGAGAGCGCCAAAGTGAACGTGGCGGTCCTGGACTATGTGGCCGGACGGATCCGGGAAGGGGTCACCACGGAGGAGATCGACCGCTGGGTCTACGAACAGACCACCAGGTACAACGCCGTCCCCGCCCCTCTGAATTTTGAAGGTTTCCCAAAAAGCGTGTGCACTTCCATCAATGAGGTGGTATGCCACGGTATCCCTTCTCCTGACGTGGTCTTAAAAGACGGTGATATCATCAATATCGACTGTTCTACGAATCTGAACGGGTATTACTCGGATTCTTCCCGCATGTTCTGTATCGGGAACGTGTCTCCGGAGAAGAAAAAGCTTGTGGAAGTGACGAAAGAATGTATGGAACTGGGGCTTGCCCAGGTAAAGCCCTGGGGTTTTCTGGGAGATATGTCCCAGGCAGTCAACGATCACGCCAGAGCCCACGGATACCGTGTGGTCCGGGACATCGGCGGCCACGGAGTGGGGCTGGAATTTCACGAGGATCCCTGGGTCAGCTATGTGGCTCCCAAAGGCACGGAGATGGTCATGGTCCCGGGAATGATGTTCACCATCGAGCCCATGATCAACATGGGCTCGGAAGAGGTCTATGTGGACGAAGACGACGACTGGACCGTGTACACCGAGGATGGCAGTCCTTCGGCTCAGTGGGAGATCCAGGTCCTGGTAACAGAGGACGGATACGAGGTCATCTCCTGGTAATACAGAGGCCGGGATCATGTTTCCGGTGCGGCGGCCGGCTGGTCGGGGATCTTTTTCTTCCAGGATCCCATCTTGTAGAAAAGTCCCGTAAGCACGGCCCCCAGGATCCAGGACACCAGGAGAGAGATCCAGATACACTCATAACGCCCCTGAGGCAGTTCCGGTGTTCTGGTCATCCATGCGATGCCGTAGGCCAGAGGCACGCGGATGGCAACGGTGGTGATCATGGAGATCCACATGGGAGTCACCGTATCTCCCGCTCCCCTCATGACTCCGGACAGACTCTGAGTCACCGCCATGGCGATATAGCCTGCCGCCAGGATAGACATCATGTTGGCGCTTAAGATCACCAGCTCCGTGGTATTGGTAAAGATAGCCATCAGATGACGGCCGAACAGAAGGATCAGGGCCGTGATGGCGGCGGAGGTCCCCGCGGCAATGAGCGTCCCCTGTCTGGCCCCCTGTTTTACCCGGTCCAGCTGCCTGGCCCCTACGTTCTGGCCCGCATAAGTGGTCATGGCTGTCCCGAAGGAGAAATTGGGCATCATGGCAAATCCGTCTACTCTCATGATGATCACATTGGCGGCGATGACCATCTCGCCGAAGCTGTTGGTCAGGGACTGAACGATGACCATAGCCAGGGAGAAGATGGCCTGGGTGACGCCGGAAGGCAGTCCCAGCCTCAGGACCATCATCATGTTCTCTCTGTGAGGCCTGATGTACTTCCATTCCATGTCAAAAAGGTGGGTCATCTTCCGCAGCTTGAACACGCACATAACGGCTGAGATGACCTGGGCGATGACGGTGGCCAGAGCCACCCCGGCCACTCCCATGTGAAAACCGGCCACAAACCACACATCCAGAATGATGTTGATGACCGTGGCGATGAGAAGATATACCAGGGCAGACAGGGAATCCCCCAGCCCTCTCAGGATTCCGCAGAGGATGTTATAGTAGGCCAGGCCCGCGATGCCCATAAGCAGGATGAACAGATAGGATGCACACCAGTCCATGATGGTGTCCGGAGTGTTCAGCATGCGCAGCACCGGGCGGATAATCATGGATCCGAACACCATGAGAAACAGGGAGGCGGCCGCAGTGAGAGTCATGGTGCTCCCGATGGTCCGGGACAGATTCTCCCTGTCTCTGGAGCCGAAATACTGGGACACCATGATACTGGCTCCCATGGAAATTCCTACGAACAGCACCAGAAGCAGATTCAGCATGGGGCTGGCGCTGCCCACGGCTGCCAGAGCGTTATCGCCCACATATCTGCCCACGACGATGCTGTCCACGGTATTGTAGAGCTGCTGGGCGATGTTGCCCACAAGCATGGGGATGGTAAAGACCACGATCTTTTCCCAGGGCTTTCCCTCTGTCATGTCTACCTGGGCGAATAACTGTCTGAACTTTGCTGGCATAATCTCTCCTCCGGTATTTGTAATGAAAGGGGAGACCCCTTTTAAGGTATCTCCCCGAACTGTCGTTCTTATCTAATCGTAACCTACTATTCCGAATATGTCAACCGCCATTTTAAAAATCCAGGGCCTCCATGATCCTTCTCATCTTCTCCCCTGCTCCCACGGCAGTCTCAAACTTCGCCGCCACATATTCCACGCTGCCCTCATCCATGGGGATCAGAAGCATCTCCTCCTGATTTTCCACAACTTTCCCTATGATAAAGTATCTGCCCCCGGCCCTGATACATTCTCCGGACACAGCCGTACTTCCGAACAGACAGGAAGCCAGACCTGACGTGACCACACAGTAACCCTCCTGTCCATCCATGCCGTATCCCATGTCCAGGATCTTTCCGGGCAGCACCAGATCCATGGAGCCGTACACCGCCGTTACCCGGCTTCTCTGCCGTCTGCCCGTACTGACCGATGACACGATCTCCTGTTCCTCCACCCGCCATCCTGCTATGGCTCTTATTCCCATGGACCTGCCTTCCTCTGTCTCTTCCCACTGTTTCAGAGCCTCTGCCTCCACGCCCCGGCCCCGGCAGTCCGCCTCCATACGGCAGGGGACTCCAAAAAAATAATGCCAGGCCAGGGCCGCTGCCATAACCAGAGCGGTAGCTGCCATAAATCCCTGAAGGACCCATGAAATGGTTTTCCTGATTGTCTGCTTCATCATCTCTGTCCTGTCTGAAATCCCGATACCGGCCGCACTCTGCTGCCTTCACCGATGGCTTTGTTCTCTCCTGTGATCACCTTGTCCGTGTCAAAGACAGGGCCGTCTACGGCCGCCTCCTCTCTTCCCCGGAACAGTACTTCCACATTGACCCGCTCTGCCCGGAACTCTTCTCCCAGAATGGTGGACACCGGCCGCGCCACCAGACAGTAATATCCTTTCATGTCTTTTCGCAGGGCCGACAGGGGGATCACCTTCTCAAATATCTCCGACTGCCTGGTACAGCAATAAGAGGTCACGGCCCCGAGTTTTATATTCCCGCCTTCCAGGTCCGCCTGAAACACTCCCTCCGCCTCTCCCAGAAGATTCATGCGCCCGATCACCGCCTCCTGGGATCTGCCGCTCCCGGGGATGGAGATCTGAAGGCGGTCTCCCACTACCAGCTCCTGTTCTTCTTTCAGAAACGTTCCCTCGAACCAGGCGCCTCCCCATGTCAGGGACAGCAGCTCCTGGCCTGTGCTGGTCTTACCCTCCTCCAGTTCCATGTCCACCACGACCCCTGCCCGGGGAGCGTTTACCCGTCCCCCTGCTTCTGCCAGAGCCTCCAGCATGGCCGCTTCCTTTTCTTTTTCTTTCTTATCCAGTTCCAGGCCTTTTACTGTCAGCAGAGAGATCTGTTTCTGCTGATCTCTGGTTTTTCTGGAAGAATCGTCTTCTTTTCCCGCCGCTTCCAGCTGCCACCGGGCCCTCTCCACAGCCTTTCTCTGAGCCTCCAGTTCCTTCCTGGCCGCCTTCAGGCGTTCTTCCTCCTGTTTCACCGCCGACTCATAGTTTTCCCGTCTTGCTTCCTGCACACTGGTCTGTCCCTTTCTGATCAGGTCCTCCTGGCGATCCAGAAGATCCAGCTGAAATCTGGCGGTGTCCACCCGCTCCTCCCAGGAATCGGACACGGCTTCCAGATCTTCTCTGGCCCGTTTCAGCTGCTTTTCCAGCTTTTCCCGTCTGCTCTCCTCTTCCTCGGGAAGCTCGTCAAGCTCCTCTTCCAGATCTTCAATCTTTCTCTGCTGCTCCCTCACTGCCTCGTCTCTGGAATCCCTCAGAGTATCCACCTCCTGCCTGGCCGACTCCCAGTCTCTCTCCTGCTGCCGCCAGAGTTCTTCTTCCGTCCGGTAAAGGCCGTCCTCATAGGCGGCCTGCAGCCGCTCCAGCTCCGCCTCATGGTCTGAGAGAATGTCCTGGAACTCCCTCTCCCCCTCCTCCAGCTCTCTCTCTGCCAGGGAAAGCTCCCACCGGGCCGTCTCCGTCCTGGTCAGGCCCGGCCAGTCTGTCCTGGATATCTGTTCTTTTTCTATGGCAAGCATAATCTGCTCCGTCTCCTTTTGAAGCTCCTCCTGTCTCTCCTGGACAGATTCCATGTCATACCAGAACAGGGGATCTCCCTCTTTCACCTCGCTGCCCGGTATGACTTCGATGCGGCTGATCCGAAGACCCGGCCGGATCCGGCAGAACTGTTTTTCCTTTACTTTCACCGTTCCCGTCCCCTCCACTCTGGTCTCCACAGCCTTTCTTCTGGCCGGTGACGTGGTTACCTTCGGCACGGTCACGCTGTCGTAGATCCTGGAAGCCACGGTGCAGCCCAGCATAAACAGAAAAAATCCGGCCAAAAGCCGCCGTCTTATCATCTTGTTCTCACCTCGTTTTCACTGTTTCAGCCCTGATGACGCCACTCCCTGCTCCAGCTCTTCCTGACAGTTGAGATAGACCAGCACAGGCAGAAAACAGGTAATAAGCGCGGCTGCAAAAGCCACGGCCGCCTTGTCTCTTGCGATGTCGGGCAGATACAGGGATATGGGCCAGAGATCTTTGTCTTTCAGATAGGTCAGAGGCTGCTCCAGGGCATTCCAGCCGTCTGTAAAACTGAGCATCAGCGCCGTGGCAATACCGGGATAGCCCAGAGGCAGACCGATATGGAGAAAGGTATACCAGACTCCTGCTCCGTCCAGATACGCCGCCTCCGTCAGGACCTCCGGTATGGTCTCAAAGGATCTGGTCATGATGAACACGGGAAGAGTGGACCAGATCCCCGGAAGGATCATGGCTGCATGGGTGTTGAGAACCCCCAGTCTGTCCAGCACCAGATAGCCGGACACCTGAGTCACCTGAAAAGGCAGGATCATGAGGATGACATAGATTCCGAAAAGCTGTTTCTTTCCCGGAAAACGGAACCTGGCAAAGGCCCACGCCGCCGGAGCCCCTATGAGGAACTGTCCTGCCGCCACAGGGATCACCTGGATACAGGAATTCCAGAACATGGCGAAAAATCCGGGGGATCCGATCAGCAGCTCTTTCATGGCTGCAAGGGAAGGATAGGAGGGCAGAAGCGCCGCCCTGACCCGGTCTCTTCCCATTCCCAGAGGCGACAGATATCTCCAGTACAGCTCATCCTCTGGCATCCAGGCAGCAGCCGTCATAAGGATCAGAGGCAGCCACACCAGAAGGCAGGCGGCCAGCAGGACGGCTCCTGTAAACCAGTGACGTCTTTTCATGGTCTCCTCCCTCCTGTAACCTTCCAGGCTGCAACAGGCAGCAGAAAGACGGCGGTCATCATCACTGCGGCGGCAGTCATCTTCTGGATGTCCAGGTTTAAAAACCAGTGGGCAAACAGGTGCGGGATCAGATAGATGGAAGAATCCGGGTAGGACCCTGCCAGAAGGTAGGCTTCCCGATACACCCGGAAGGAATTGACCACAGAGAGGATCCCCACCAGTCCCGCGGTCCCTCCCAGCTGGGGAAAGGTGATATAGATCAGCTCCTGCCACAGGCCGGCGCCGTCTATCCTGGCCGCCTCGTACAGCTCCTCCGGAATCCCGGAAAGACCGGCCAGCCACAGGATCATGTCATAGCCTGTATGCTTCCACAGATAGGTGGCGATGAGCACGGAAAAGGCATGGCCGGAAAACGCCCAGTCCGTCTCCCACAGTCTGCCGGTAACCACTGTCAACGCCTGATTTAAGATCCCGTCGGGACACAGAAGGATCCTCCATATGAGGACCATGGCCGCTGCCGGGACCACCATGGGAAGTACCAGAGTGGTCCGGACCAGCCTCAGATTTCCGGCTCCCTTCCGTCTCCATGTGATGACCAGGGCCAGACCCAGGGAGACCGCCATGAGAAGGGGAATACACAAAGCCAGAAACCGGGCCGTATTTCCTGCCGCCAGGCGGAAGGCCTCATTGTTCCACACTGCCCGGTAATTTTTAAGACCGGTGAACCTGACCCCCATGGCGTCCTGGAAGGATCTGCGCACTGCATCCAGAAAGGGAAATCCCATAAAAACCGCCGTTCCAGCCAGACTGGGGACCAGAAACAGCCAGGGAAGAGCCTCCTGTTTTAATTTCGCCATAGCTTCCTCACTCTGCCAGATAGATGGACAGTTTCCTCAGAATCTCGTCTGCCGCCTGGTCCACGGTTTTTTTATTGTCAAAATAATCTCGTGAACCTTCTGTAATCATCTTCATCACTGTCTCATCTACAACCACAGGCACACTCAGATTTTCCATCATGGCCAATATCTCCCGCCTCTCTTCCAGAGTCGGCCAGTCTGCATGAAGCCTGTATCCGTCCGTATAACCTACGCTCTCGGAGTACTGGTCCCTGGCAGCCGATTCGGTGAGATGCTCCAGAGCCTTTTTATTGACAGGAAATCCGTCATAGAAATCCTCCTTCTGCACCTCAAAGGAAAGCAGACAGCGGATAAATTCTTCTGCCATGTCTTTATCAGCCGCGGCCTGATTGATCCCTGCCATGGCAGACGGGAAGTAAAGCTTTCCTACGGCAGCCATGACAGAGCCCGGATTCTGCCTCCTCACCTGTGCCGGAAAACTCAGCCTGGAATATCCTTCCAGAAACTCCACTCCGCTGTCGCTGACGCCTCTGTCAAAGTCCACGACTCCCCCTGTGATCCCGTTTCGAACCACGTGATTGGTGACAAACCGCTCCAGTGTCTCGGCCTCGGTAAAAGAGGTCTGGGAGCCGTTGGCCTCTCCTATAAGCTTCACGGATTCCAGATAACGGATGAGAACCTGTCTGTCCCTCACTTTCATCTCCTGTCCGAACAGCTCCTCATAACAGAGCCAGCCGATCTTTCTCTGCAGATTCTCATAGTTGTCAGGCTCCGTCAGCGGCCTCTCCCCCTGATACGTTGTCATGGATTCAAGGCTTTCATGTGCCTTCACCGCCTCAGGCCTGCCTGTCACCAGAGGAAATCCCACTCTGGCGGGAATCTGCCGGATGCTCCCGTCCTCTTCCCGGAAGCCTTCCAGGAAATTATCCATCATGTCTCCTGACTCTTCCAGGTCTTTTACCAGATCGGAGAGATCCGCCAAGACTCCTTTTTCTATATAGGAAGCCGCCGGAAGACCGTCCAGGATGAGCACATCGGCTCCTTTTCCGCTCAACAGTTCCGTGTTCAGTCCCTGGATCATCTCCTCTGTCACCGCGCCGCCGTCTTCCACCGCGGTCCGCAGTTCCACTCTCACGTCCGGATGTTCGCTCTGGAACTGGGATACGGCCTGCCTTACGACGGACTGATCCTCCAGACTGTAAACGGTGAGAGCCAGAGGAGGAACCGCAGTCATATCCGGGTCGTATTCATAGTGATACACGGTGATGCCTCTGTTTCCCTCGCTGACAAATGCGCCGTAGAAATCTTCTTTTTCTCCTTTCAGGAATCCCTTCAGATACAGGCTGCGCATCCCCAGATGGTTTAAACTTCCGTCGATCAGGATCTCCCACACGGTGCCTCCCTGATTAATATGGGACAGACCTTTTTCATTGACCGCATAGATTCCTCCGGACCCGTCGCCGAAGAGACAGACCGATTCCCTGCTGTCGTCGACTTCGCTGTAATCCACCGTCTCCGTGACCCTGCCGTCTTTCAGATCGTATCTTACGATATTCCCTCCATTGACGGTAATAAACTCATTGCCGTTTAAAAAACCTCTGGCATCGCTGTCGCTGCCTGAAAAATCTTTTGTCATGGACAGCAGCCTGGCCCCTCCGGAGTCGTACAGATATACTTCCCAGTAATCGTGGATCAGAATGCTGCCGTTTTCCGTGACCCCAAATCCGGGGGGGATCAGACCGTACTGCTTTTTCTCCCCCGGCTGAAACACCTCTTCCAGAAGCTCCTCTGTCCCTCCGTCTTCCTCCAGTTTCAGCAGATGATAACGGTAATCTCCGTCCACGCCGCCCAGATAATAATTTCCGTCCTGCCCGTAAACCACGTTCATCAGGTCCAGTCCTCTGTCCCGGAGCGCCCCGGCCCCGGCCCAGTCCTCATCCCTTTTCCAGGTTTCCTCTTCATATCTGTAGCGGAACACATCCGAACTCTTTTCGGATCCTCCTTTTGCCGCCGTGTACAGTTCCATACGGCCGCCCTCACCCGAGATAAAACAGATCAGGGACTGGGACTCTGTCCCTTCCGGAAGTTCCAGTTCAGTCTCTCTGTAGCGGCCCATGGCTGCAGGCTCTTTTCCCTGTTTCAAATCCGGCGTGTCCCCGGTCCCCGCAGTATCGGAAACCGGCCTTTCTGAAGAGGCCGGACTCTCCCCCTCTCCTTTCGGCGGTCTCTGACAGCCCCCCAGCAGGCCGGCAGTCAGGACTGCGATCAAAATCTTTGCCATGTATGTTCTGCAGGTTTTTGTCATATCATGCTCCTCCTCTCTTCTGAGTTTATCATATCAGGGAATTCTCTAAAAAAACTGGAAAATCTTCTGGAATTTTTCAAGATTTTTTAGAGATTTCCGTGTTATACTTTTCTGTAGAAATCACGGAAATAAAGGAGGAGACCTGTATGAAAATTCTGGTGATCGAAGACGACCGGGATCTGTGCCGTCTGATCTGCCGCTCCCTGGTCCAGAGCGGCCACGAAGCCGACAGCTGCCATACGGGGACAGACGGCCTCTTTTATGCCAGGCAGCAGACCTATGACGTGATCATCCTGGACCGAATGCTGCCGGAACTGGATGGCCTCTCGGTCCTGGAGGCTCTGCGCCGCCAGGGCCTGCATACGCCGGTGATCCTGGCCACGGCTCTGGACGGACTTCACGACCGCATAGACGGGCTGGATGCCGGGGCCGACGATTATCTGGTAAAGCCCTTCGCTGTGGAAGAACTTATGGCCCGCATCCGCGCCGTCACCAGAAGGCCGAGGAACCTGCAGATCACACCGGAAATAAAGGCCTTCGGCCTGTGCCTGGATCCTGACAGCCGCCGGCTGGCCTGGGGAGAAACTCAGGTTTCTCTGTCGAAAAAGGAGTCTGCTCTCCTGGGATATTTTATGAAAAATCCGGGCCGGACCCTTCCCCGGGCCATGATCCTCTCCTATGTATGGGGTTCCGACTGGGAGGGGGAAGAAGGAAACCTGGACAACTATGTCTATTTTGTCAGGAGGCGGCTGAAAGTCCTGAAAGCTCCCGTCAGACTCGCCACGGTCCACGGGGTGGGATACCGGCTGGAAACCCTGTAAAAGAAGGAGCTGCTTATGAAAACACTGCGGATACGGCTGACCTGCCTTTACACCATGACCACAGGCGCCATCCTTCTTCTGGTCATGGTTTCGCTTCTCCTGTTCTCTGTCCGTGACAGCCGGAAAGACCGGCTGGAACAGTTTCAGGTCATCTGGAGCTCCCTGAATTCCCGCTTCCTGGCCTCCGGCGCCCTCTCCCACGGATATCTGGCCGAGACCGAGGCCGGACACCACATGATCATCCATATAAGTGAAAACGGTATCCCGTTTTTGTATCGCGGCTCCTGGAATCCTGACACGGACCGTCTCACTCTCATCGACCGGGCGCTGAAGCAGGCGGAAGACCAGGGTGTATTCACGGACCAGGCCCCTGTATCCTCCGGGATCAATACCACCTCTCTCATGGTTATAGAAGGAGACCAGGGGGACCGGTATTATGCCATGGTCTCTGCCGCGTCCACCAAAAACGGGGTAAAAGGCCTCTGCGCCGTCTCTCTTATCCCTCCCGTCCTGGAATCCATGAAAGAGACGTTTCTGCTTATGGGGGTTCTGTCGGTTCTCGGCGCAGGCTGCCTGTGGTTCATAAGCTGGCAGTTTGTGGGCTGGTCCTTAAAGCCGGTGGAAGAAAGCCAAAAAAAACAGGCCCGGTTCATCGCCGCCGCTTCCCATGAACTCCGTTCGCCCCTTGCCGTCCTCAGATCCGCCGCAGACGCTCTCCGGGATGACCCAAAAGAAAAAGACACACTGCTGCCTCTTATAGACAGCGAATGTGTCCGTATGTCCCGTCTTGTAGACGATATGCTGCTTCTCGCATCCGCGGATGCCCAAAGCTGGACTCTGTGCCCGGAGACCGTGGATATGGATACCCTTCTCATCGACCTGTATGAAGGGTTTTGGCCTCTCTGCCGGGAGCGGTCCGTCTCCCTCTGTCTGGATCTTCCCCCGGAGCCTCTCCCTCTGATCACCGCAGATCCTCAGAGGATCCGGCAGCTTCTTCTGATCCTCCTGGACAATGCCTGTACCTACACCCCTCCCGGACGTTCCGTCTGTATCCGCGCCCGTTCCTGTCCACGGCAGCTCCTGCTCCAGGTGGAAGATCAGGGATGCGGCATCCCCGACGACGTGAAGCCTTATGTCTTCGACCGCTTCTACCAGGCGGACCGGTCCCGCAGCGACAAGCAGCACTTCGGCCTGGGCCTGAGTATCGCCAGAGAACTGGCCCTTCTCCACCACGGAAGCATCCGGGTGTCCGACGGATCTCAGGGCGGAGCCTGCTTTTCTGTCACTCTGCCCGCTCAGTCTCCTTAAGCTCCTTAAGCCTTCCGCGGCATCTGTCGATCACCTTTCTCATGGCCTCCTGTCCCGGAGCGCCTGCGGTAACCCGTTTCTCCACACAGGTCTTCATGCTGACGGCTTCATAGATATCCTCCTGAAACACCGGGCTGACGGCCTGAAATTCCTCCAGGCTCATGTCATCCAAAGCCATGTTTCTCTCGATACAGTACAGTACCAGCTGTCCCACGATGCCGTGGGCGTCCCGGAAAGGCACGCCGTGATTCACCAGATAGTCCGCCGCATCCGTGGCATTGGTAAAGCCCTTTCTGGCGCTGGCTTCCATGATGTCCTTCCGGAATTTCATGGTGGAGAGCATTCCCGTAAATAAGGACAGACAGCCTTTGACCGTATCGATGGCGTCAAAGGTCAGCTCCTTATCCTCCTGCATATCCTTGTCATAGGCCAGGGGAAGCCCTTTCATAACCGTCAGGATGGACATGAGGGCGCCGTAGACCCGCCCTGTCTTGCCCCTCACCAGCTCCGCGATATCAGGATTCTTCTTCTGAGGCATGATGCTGCTTCCCGTGCTGTAGGCATCATCCAGCTCCACAAACTGGTACTCGTTGCTGTTCCAGATGATGATCTCCTCGCTGAACCGGCTTAAGTGCATGGCAATGATGGACAGAGCGCTCAAAAGCTCAATGACATAGTCCCTGTCGGACACCGCATCCATACTGTTCAGAGCAGGACCTGTAAATCCCAGGATCTCCGCCGTGTACTCCCGGTCCAGGGCGTAGGTGGTGCCCGCCAGGGCGCCGGAACCCAGGGGACAGTAGTTCAGCCGCTCTCTCACATCCTGAAGTCTCTGACAATCCCTGTAAAACATCTCAAAATAAGCGCCCATGTGGTGGGCCAGAGTAACCGGCTGGGCCTTCTGAAGATGGGTGAATCCCGGCATATAGGTATCCAGGTTGTCTTCCATGATGGTTAAGAGCTGTTTTAACAGTTCCTTCACCAGTCTGTGAAGCTCATTGATCTCGTCCCTGCAGTACAGCTTCATGTCCAGGGCCACCTGGTCGTTGCGGCTGCGGCCCGTGTGGAGCCGTTTGCCTGCCTCGCCGATGCGCCGGATCAGGGTGGCCTCCACAAAGGAGTGGATATCTTCATACTCCTTCGTGAATTCCAGCTTTCCTTCATCCAGGTCCTGTAAGATTCCTTTTAATCCCCGGATAATGGCTTCCTTATCTTCTTCTGAGACAATCCCCTGGCGGGCCAGCATGGTTACATGAGCCAGGCTTCCTCTGATGTCCTGACGGTATAATCTCCGGTCAAAGGACAGGGATTCATTGAAATCGTGTACCAGTTCATTCTCCTCTTTCGTAAACCGTCCTCCCCACAGCTTCATCGTCATCTTCCTCTCCCTCCTCTGGTTCCCCAGACTGATTTTTCCTGTGTCTGTATCCTCTGACGGCGATGCCCGCCAGACACAAAATACTGAATGCACTGATCCCCGCGCCTGTCCTTAAGCCCTCCGGCTCATAAGACATGGAGATCCGGTGGCTGCCCTCAGAGAGCTCAACACTTAAAAAGGTGTCGAAGATCTTGCCGCTCTCCTGTTTTTCTCCGTCCACTTTAATGGTCCACCCTTTGTCATAGGGGATACTGGTAAACAGAACTCCTGACCTGTCCGCCCGGATCTCTCCCTCCAGCTTCGTGTCTTTCCATCTGGTGATCTCCAGCGGAAAGCGGTTGAGGATCTGATATACGGACTTAAGGCCTTCATCGGAAAACCGGTAGATCCGGGCATTGAGATTTTCGCTGCCCTCCTCGTTGGTGATCTCGATCTCCTCCCCTGCCCGGCACATCCCCAGCTCCAGCAGAAATCCTCTGTTTACATTTTTAAAGGTCTGGCTGTGATCACCGATCTTTACTTTAACCTCTTTTACTTTCTTATTGGAAATATACACATAATAGTCCCCGCCCTCCTCCGGCGTCGCCCGGAAGGTGGTCCCGTAGCTTTCCCCATCCAGGCTGATCAGAGCCCGGTCGGCGCCGATGACGTCGCACAGGTTATTCTGGACTTCCGCCGGGTTGCCCAGATCCCTCTGCCAGTCCGTCTCCAGATCCGAAGATACTAAAAAGCCCACGGGCAGAGTCGCCAGACGGCGGTACAGCCATGTCTCCCCGCTGCTCTCCACCAGCTCCAGCATCTCCTGATTCTCCTGCTCTGAGGAGTAGAGGCCGTACCGGACCGAGAACAGGGAATCCACCAGCGGGGTGCTTCCCGTGATGCTGTATGCATTGGTATTGCCCTCACAGCCCAGTTCCTTAAAAAACCGGGTCAGGTCCGCGTTGGTGGTGGAAGAAAAGAGGGACACAGAGGGAAAATTCATCCATGCGCCGTCATTTTTCGTCTTCCTCGTAACCTTCTCAATACGGTAAAACGTGCTGCTGGGGATCAGGGATTCGGTCAGCTTCCTGACGTCCTCGTTGTCTTTTGTGTAGCTGGTTCTGCTGGTGGTGGTCACGCTGGTAACCGTAGTGTTCACCGCCGCCTCTATGGAGACCACTGCCAGTGTCAGGATCATCAGCAGCCCATAATTTATCCGTTTTATCTTGTACAGATACAGAAGGCCTCCGTAGAGGACCAGAAACAAAATGGCCCCATAGTAAACATAAAATTTAAAATCTTCATCCTCCACCAGCTTCTCTGCCAGAAGCACAAACACCACCGAGCCCCAGAAGGCCATGGTCATGTGCTTCCACGGAACCTCATCCAGGTTGGTGTAGACCCGGTAGCACATCAGCAGCATCAGGAAGATATAGATAAAGGACTGCCGGCAGGGAAGACTGTTGGGAAAATGAAATCCGTGCCAGATAAAATTCAGCATGTTGATGGAAAAACTGGCAAAAAATATGAGAAGAAGGCCGCAGTAGACGGTTTTCTCCTTCACGCCGATACGGCGGCAGGACAGGTACAGCAAAAAAAGGATAAGCACGGCCACGCCGCAGTATATATTGGGCCAGTGATCCAGACCGATCTCCGTATTCACATTTCCCAGATGTCTGGCGATCATATCAAAAATCGAAAAATAGGAGGTGGCCGTTTTGGGGAATGTGGATTCCGCCGATGCCGTCATCCGCAGCGCGTAGATCTCCGGGATCAGCACGGCCGCAGCCAGCCCTCCTGCCAGGAGAGAATACATGGAAAACTGTCCCACGCTGACCGCATAATCTTTTCTGGTCTTTCCCTGTCCCGTTTCCAGGACCAGAAGAGCCAGAAAGTAGATTACCATGAAAATACAGATCATGATAGAAATATAGTAGTTGGACAGGATGGCAAGGCCCAGAGTGACACCGTAGAAAAGCCCTTTCTTCTCCTTTACCAGCCTCTCCAGTCCCAGAACGATGAGAGGGAATAAAAGGATACAGTCCAGCCACATGATATTCCAGCTGTAGGCCGCCATATAGCCTGAGAGGGCGTAGAAGATGCCGAAGAATGCCACTCCGAAGTCTTCCCTGCCGCAGTGCTTCCTGAGATAATATGCAAAGGACAGGCCTGACAGGCCGATCTTCAGCACAATGGAATAGGTCATGAACTCGATCACCAGGCTTCTGGGACACAGGACCAGAAGCCAGTTTAAGGGGCTGGCCAGATAATAGGCGTAGAGAGCGGTAAAATTTACGCCCATGCCGATATCCCAGCTGTAGAACAGGCTTCCTCCCTGGCTCAGTTTATATCGGAATTCCGAAAAAAACGGGGCATACTGATGATACATGTCGGTCCGCAGAAAGCTCTGTTCTCCGAAGGGGAAGATCCCTCTCTGGGTAAAAATAATAATCATGACCACCACAGGGACTATAAAAGAGGCCCACATGCCGTCGGAATCTCTCAGACGTCCTCCCAGCTCTCCGGTCAGTCTCCACGGGCCCATGCCCTTTTTCTTCTTTCTGCTTTTTCTCTGCCGGATCCCTGTCCTGGGACTGTAAGCCGGCTGTCTCTGCCCTATCTCTTCTTCCTGCAGGGCTGCGGAAGGGGGCAGTTCCCCCTCCAGGGCCGGATCTCCCTTTTCCAGTTCCTCCAGAACCCTGATCACTTCATCATTATCCATATCAGTTCTCCCCGTCTCCCGCTTTATTAAAGATAAACAGTTTGCTCAATATATAATTCAATACCAGAGAAACTGCCGAGACGACTAACTTTCCCACAAACTCCGGCCAGTGCAGACTCCCCACCATGAGAATCATCCCAACCATGGTAAAAGCTCCCGTAGCCAGCCGGCAGGCCACAAAAGACACAAATTCTTTCCACAGCTTCTTCAGTTCCAACCCCATACTGCGGAACACCAGAAACTTGTTGGTCACGAAAGCAAACAGTACCGCCGCCGCCCAGCTTAAGGCCGTGGACACCCGGTAATCCATCCCCATGGCCCAGAGAATCGCGTAGGCGGCCCAGTCCACTGCCGTAGTCAGCACTCCGAATATCACATAGGTGATCCCTTCCCTGTTCCACAATCTGTTCCATATCTTAGAAATCATAGGATTCTCCTGTCATTCTTTTCTTTATCCCTCCTGCCTCTCTGAATACAGCTCCAGTCAGAAAGACCTTATCCACTATAATAAAGGCAGAAAAATACAAAGTCAAGACAAAAAGAAAGGGCAGCCACATGACTGCCTCTTTTTTACGTTTACCGGATCGCCTCTTCTCAGCCTTCCCGATCCTGTATGTCCTTTAACAGCTTGTCCACGCTGACCAGTTTGACACACAGGGCAAAGAGTTCCATGGCAAGCCTCAGATCCCCCAGAGGCGGGTAGGAGGGAGCGATCCTGATATTGCTGTCATGGGGATCCTTTCCGTATGGATAAGTGGCCCCCGCGCCTGTCATGATCAGCCCTGCCTTCTTGCATCGGGCCACGATGTTTTTGGCACAGCCGTCCAGGGAATCAAAGGCCATGAAATATCCGCCTTTGGGCGTGGTCCAGGTTCCGATCCCCAGCCCGTCCAGCTCGTTGGTAAGGATCTCGTTGACTGCCTCAAACTTGGGTCTCATAATGTCCGCATGAAGTCTCATATGCTCCACCATGCCGTGGATTCCTCCGAAGAATCTCACATGACGCAGCTGATTTACCTTGTCATGGCCGATGGTCTGGATCCGCAGCTGCTTCTTGATATCCACCAGGTTGTTCTGGGAGGCGGCGATGGCGGCGATGCCCGAGCCTGGGAAACTGATCTTTGACGTGGAGGCAAACTTGTAAGCCAGATCCGGATTGCCTGCTCTCTTGCACTCTGCCAGAATCTCGATCAGGTGATCCTGTTCATGGTCGTAGAGATGGTGGATGGTATAGGCATTGTCCCAGTAGATCCGGAAATCCTTGGCCGCCGGTTTCAGTCTGGCAAACCGGCGCACCGTATCGTCGGAGTAGGAGATCCCCTGCGGATTGGAGTACTTGGGCACACACCAGATCCCCTTGATAGTCTCGTCTCCCGCCACCAGCTCTTCCACCATATCCATATCCGGCCCCATGTCTGTCATGGGCACGTTGACCATGTCGATACCGAAATATTCCGTGATGGCAAAATGCCGGTCATATCCCGGCACCGGGCAGAGGAATTTCACTTTATCCAGCCTGCTCCACGGCGTGCTGCCCATGACCCCGTGAGTCATGGACCGGGAAACCGTATCATACATGACGTTCAGACTGGAGTTTCCGTAGATGATGATCTGATCCGGATGGACCTCCATCATGTCTGCCAGCAGCTCCTTGGCCTCGCTGATGCCATCCAGAACACCGTAGTTGCGGCAGTCTGTTCCGTCGTCACAGGTCAGGTCGTCGTCACTGCTTAATACATCCATCATCCCCATGGACAGATCCAGCTGATCTACACTGGGCTTTCCTCTGGACATATCCAGTTTCAGATCCTTGCCCTGAAACTCCCGGTATCTGGCCTTCAGTTCTTTTCTCAGAGCCATCAGTTCTTCTCGCGTCATCTCTGCATAGGGTTTCATTCTCGTTCCTCCTCATTCTTCCAGTCCTGTCTGCACACTTCGGACATTTTACCTTATCTCGTTCACTTCGTCAATAGCTGTTTTACGATCCTGTTTACCATGCCGGGATCCGCCTTGCCCTTCATGGCCCTCATAGTCTGTCCCACCAGAAATCCCATGGCTTTTTCCTTGCCGCCGCGGTAATCAGCCACCGACTGAGGGTTCGCCTCCAGGACTTCCTGAACGGTCTTTAACAGAGCCTCCTCGTCGTTGACCATCTTAAGACCTTTCTCCTCCACATATTGATCCGGATCCACGTCGCGGCTGAAGATCTCCTCAAATACGGACTTGGCAACCGTCCGGTTAACCGTTCCCTCCTGAATCAGTCTGATGAGTCCGGCCAGATGGGCGGGGCTGAACCTGATATCCTCCGGCTCCTGCTCCCGTTCTTTCAGAAGCCTCATGGCCTCTACCATGAGCCAGTTGGACACTTCCTTGGGTTCGCCGCACAGCTTTACGGTCTCTTCAAACAGATCCGCCAGATGTCTGTCAGACGTCAGGATCCGGGCGTCATACTCGGGGATCCGGAATTCTCTCTGATATCTGGCCATTTTCTCCGGCTGCAGTTCCGGCTGACGGCTCTTTACATCCTGGATCCACTGGTCGCTGATGACCACGGGAGTCAGGTCCGGGTCAGGAAAATACCGGTAATCCTGAGCATCCTCCTTGGACCGCATGGCGTGGGAGCTTTCCTTGTTGTCATCCCACCGCCTTGTCTCCTGGATGACCTTTTTGCCGTCTTCGATCAGTTCGATCTGGCGCCTTCTCTCCCCCTCGATGGCCCTGGCGATGGCTTTGAAGGAGTTTAAGTTCTTCATCTCCGTTCTGGTCCCCAGCCTGTCCGTTCCCGCTTCCCGCACAGACAGGTTCACGTCGGCTCTCATGGAACCTTCCTGAAGTTTGCAGTCTGATGCCCCCAGGTACTGGATCATCATCCTCAGTTTATCCAGATAGGCTATAACCTCGTCGGCATTTCTCATATCCGGCTCGGACACGATCTCGATCAGAGGTACTCCGCTCCGGTTATAATCCACCAGAGAACAATCCTCCCACTCGTCATGGATCAGCTTGCCCGCATCCTCTTCCATGTGGATCTCATGGATCCCGATCTTTTTCTTTCCGGCCGCCGTGTCGATCTCCACCCAGCCGTCATGGCAGATGGGCAGATACAGCTGAGAGATCTGGTAGTTCTGAGGATTATCAGGATAAAAATAGTTCTTTCTGTCAAATCTGCAGTACTGATTGATCTGGCAGTTGGCCGCCAGTCCCACAGCCATGGCATATTCCACCACCTGCCGGTTCAGCACCGGCAGAGACCCGGGCATCCCGGTGCACACCGGGCAGGTGTGGGTGTTGGGAGCTCCTCCGAACTCTGTGGAGCAGCCGCAGAAGATCTTGGTCTTTGTGGCCAGTTCCACATGGACTTCCAGTCCGATCACGGTTTCATATTGTCTGCTCATCTGTCTTGTCCTCCCCCTGTCTGTTCAAATGTATAGGCGGCCCTGATGATCTTCTTTTCCTGGAAACAGTCTCCTATGAGCTGCAGCCCTATGGGCAGCCCTTTTTCATCCTGTCCGCAGGGTACGGTCATGGCCGGGAGTCCTGCCAGATTCACTGAAATAGTGTAGATGTCTCCCAGATACATCTTCAGGGGATCCTGAAGAGATTCTCCCAGTCTGGGAGCCGTGGTGGGGGCCGCCGGCCCCAGTATCACATCATATACGTTGAAAGCTCTGTCAAAAGCCTGTCTGATCAGTGCTTTGGTCCGCAGGGCCTTCAGATAATAGGCATCGTAGTAACCGGAACTGAGTACAAAGGATCCCAGCATGATCCGCCGCTTCACCTCCGGTCCGAACCCTTCTGACCGGCTTTTTTTGTACATCTGATGAAGCCCTTCATACTCCTGAGCCCGAAGGCCGTATTTGATCCCGTCGAACCTGGCCAGATTGGAACTGGCCTCCGCCGAGGCAATGACATAATATGCAGGAATGGCATATTCTACCAGGCTTAAGTCAAATTCCTCCACCACGGCCCCTCTGTCCTTCAGCACATCGGCTGCCCTCACCACGGCCCTGCGGACCTCATCGTCCAGGCCTTCCCCCAGATAATCCCGGGGGATACCGATCTTCATGCCTTTTACATCATCCGTCAGTGCGGCGGTAAAATCCAGATCCTTCCTGGGGATGGAGGTGCTGTCTTTTGTATCATGGGAAGCAATGGTCTCCAGAACCGCCGCACAGTCCGACACGTCCCTGGCCACAGGCCCTACCTGATCCAGAGAGGAACCGTATGCGATGAGCCCGTAGCGGGAAACGGTTCCGTAGGTAGGCTTGATCCCCACCACGCCGCAGAAGGATGAGGGCTGCCGGATGGAACCTCCCGTGTCCGATCCCAGGGCATAGAAGCACTCCCCTGCCGCCACGGCGGCACAGGAACCTCCCGAGGAACCTCCCGGCACATGCTCCCTGCTGCGGGGATTCCTGGTAACCCCGAAAGCCGATGTCTCCGTGGTGCTGCCCATGGCAAACTCATCCATATTGGTCTTTCCCAGGATCACTGCCCCCGCCTTCTCCAGGTTCCACACGGCCTCCGCCGTATAAGTCGGCACAAAATTATACAGGATCTTCGAGCTGCAGGTAGTCCGCAGCCCCTTTGTACACAGGTTGTCCTTGACGGCTGCCGGCACTCCTGCCAGAGGTCCTGTAAAGCTTCCTCTGTCGATTCCCTTTTGTATCTCTTCTGCCTGTCTCAGAGCCCCTTCTCCGTCAACGGTCACAAATGCGTTGATCTCCGGTTCCTGTTCCTCGATCCGTTTCAGCGCTTCTCTCGTGGCTTCTGCTACGGAAATCTCTCTTTTCTTTATCTTGCCGCCCAATGTCAGGGCGCTTAACTCCAGCAGTTCCATATGCTCTCCTCCCCTACTCCACTGTCCTGGGCACCTTGAAGGCCCCGTCCTTTTTCTCCGGTGCGTTTTTCAGGATATCGTCGCTGTCGTCTTTGTTGGTCACCACATCCTCCCGAAACACATTATTCATGGAAAACACATGGACCATGGGCTCCACGCCTGCGGTATCCAGCTCATTGAGCTTGTCGATATAGTCCAGCATCCGCCCCATGTCCTTTTTGGCCTCTTCTCTCTCCAGGGGGGAAAGCTCCAGTTTGGCCAGGATCCCCACATACTCTATAGTCTCATCCGTAATGATATTTGCCATTTTTTGCCTCTCCTTCCTACGGCACCAGCCTGGTCACGTCTCTGGGGAACAGGCTGGTCTCCCGTACATTCTGTTCATCCAGAAGCCTCATGGTCAGCCTCTCCAGGCCGATCCCCAGGCCTCCGTGAGGCGGCATGCCGTATTTAAAGATCATCAGGTAGGAGGCGATGTCCTCCGGATCCATGTTCCTCTTCTCCATTTTGGCCAGGATCTCCCTGTAAGCGTGGATCCTCTGTCCCCCGGTGGTCACCTCCAGACCCTTGAACAGCAGGTCAAAGCTTAAGGTAAACTTAGGGTCTGCCGGGTCATCCATGGCGTAAAACGGCCTCTTTTTCGACGGATAATGGGTTACAAACACAAAATCGCTGTCATACTCCTCCTTAAAATACCTTCCGATCAGCAGTTCCTCCTCCGGTTCCAGATCATAGGGATTTTTGATCCTCCGCCCGTATTTCTCCGAGACCAGCTCCTTGGCCCTGTCGAAACGGACTGCAGGGATCCCTGATACAGCCGGAAGAGTTACCTCCAGCATATCCAGCTCCTTTTTATATTCTTTTTTCAGAAGTTCCATGGTGTACTGGAGGAATCCCGTCTCCATGGCCATAACGTCTTCGAATCCATCGATATATCCCATCTCAAAATCCAGGCCCACATATTCGTTCAGATGTCTCGTGGTGTTGTGCTTCTCTGCCCTGAACACCGGAGCCACCTCAAACACCCGGTCATAGACACCTGTCATGATCTGTTTGTAAAACTGAGGACTCTGTCCCAGTTCCGCCTTCTTGTTAAAATAATCCAGGCGGAACACATTGGAGCCTCCTTCGGCGCCTCTGGCCACGATCTTGGGCGTATGGATCTCCGTAAATCCCTGACTGTGGAGGAAATCCCGGAACCCTCTGACGATTCCCTCCTGAATCTTAAACTTTGCCCTCTCCCGCACATTTCTCAGGGACACCGGGCGCACTGCCAGCCTGGCCTCCAGGGAAGCGTGCATCCTGTATTTGTTCACGGCTATGGGAAGAGCCTGATCCGGCTCTGACAAAATCTTCACCGTCTCCAGACGGATCTCAAATCCGCCGGGAGCCCTGTCTTCCCGCACTACAACACCCGTTACTTCCACGGCCGACTCTTCTTTTAATTCCTTCAGATCGAACTCCATCCGGCCCTCCTCACAGACACACTGTATCAGCCCTTCTGCCTTCCGAAGGATCACGAAAGCCACTTCGCCCATATCCCGGATATTGTGAACACTGCCGTTGACCTTTACCGTTTTCCCTTCATAATCTCCCTCCAGGATCTGCCGGATCCCCAGAGTTTCCTTTTCTCTGACTCCTGTTAAAAATTCCATAGCGCACTCTCCTTACCTGAATGTAATGGTTTCGACTCCGGAAAACAAAAAATCCCGTTCCGGAGTACTGTTACATACTCCGGGACGGGACATTATTCTACAGAAAAAGCTGCAGCTGATCATGCTCCGTGGTACCACCCGCATTGAGTACGGTTTATAAAACCGTCGCTCCACTCTCGACAGATAACGGTGTCATCCGGATATCCCTACCCGCCCTGATCTCCCCGGGGAACACAAGGTTTCAGGATACCGGCTCCGGAGTGTTCCCTTATGGCCCGGTCCAACCTGACAGCGCTCTCAGTCGGTGACGCCGTCTTCCTGTCGAAGTCCCGCAGGCAAGAGTCTCCTTCTCAGCCTTTTTATGCTTTACAGCATTAAATTAGGCTTTATGATAGCACAACCTTTTTCTCATTGCAATATGTAATTTTCACAAATCACATCGGTTTTTTCGTCTGTTTTTCTAATACCAGCCGGTGTCAAGTTCAATATAAGGCCGGGTCCCCGGGTTTACCTTCACCTTAACCTCCGTGATCCAGGCTTCCTGATAATCCGATATTTTTTTCTGTCTCAGGTCTTCCAGGATCCGGTCCTTGTTCTCCATAAAACTCCTGAAATCACTGCCGCAGCCGTGAGGCGTCAGGGTCAGATAACCCAGATAAGCCGGCTCCCGTTCCTCTCCCGTCTGCTCTCCCTCTTCCGATTCCTCCAGCTCCTCCCCGCATTTCGAAAAGGACAGACTGGGGATCACTCTCTTTTCGTTGTAAGTCACCTGGTAGCGGACGATGCCTGCAGGAACCGACGGATCCTCCTCCACCTCCATCACTGACGGCGTTCCGTAGTAAGCCACCACCAGGGTTCTTCCGTCCTGTTCAAAACGAAAATCCAAATTCTCCGTCACCAGATGTTCCTCCCCTATAAGGCACTCTCCTCCGTAGGACAGAGAAGAATACTCCACCAGTGCGATCCCTGTCCCGATGCCGCCCAGCAGAACGCCGCCGAGAAACACGGCTGTCATTATTTTCTGTATCCTACGCATGTTCTGTCTCCTCCTCTTCCTCTCTCGCCCGGCTTCTCCTTCTTATCCGGAAAGACATTCCCAGCACTCCCGCCGAAAAAGCGCACATTACCAGCCCTATACATCCCAGCAGGATCCCGGTCAGAGGATATCCCTGCATCAGCAATATGATCAGTATTCCTAAAATATAGAGGAAAAACAGCCCGAAGCCGAAAACCGTCAGGGAAAAAATCATCCAGCAGCCGTTCCACAGCAGACGCCCTGCCAGACGTCCTCCGTCTGTTACCCATCTGACTGCTGTTCTGATCCCTCTTCCTATGGTACTCCCTGCCATATGCCCTTCTCCTTTTCTCTTTCGGATCTCTCTCCACCTCCCGGCAAAGCCCCCTGACCCGCGATTCTCTCTGATCTCTGTGCCCGTATCTTTTCTGCTGTCATTCTCTGTCTGCCCCTGGTCTGCGCTCCGCCCGGCTTCCTCCTCATCGTACCCGCTCCCTGCCGCTTCCTGCAGGGCTGACCTTCTCTTTTTCCCTGACATTCTCAGGAAAGTCCTGCCTCTCTCCCATATCCACCGAAAGGACGCCGTGATCCTGCTGCTCAGCCACCGGATTCCTCTCCCTGCCCGGGAGCAGGCAGCCTTTATCCTGCTCAGGGGAGCTCCGGAAGCCGGGATTCTTCTGCCCTCTTCCTCCTTCTCGGTGCCGTAATCGGCCCGCACATGGTATGCCTCCAGAATCTCCGACGTCAGCTCGGAAAAGCTGCCGAAATCCGCAATGACCTCCGCCTCTGTCAGTCCCTTCTCCACCTTGATGTCGATATGCTGTTCGTACTCGCTGATAATATCCCTCAGTTCATCTTCCTGCAGAACGGAGAGAGACTGTTCCAGAGCCGACAAAAATTCTTTCTTATCCATTATCTGATCCCTCCATAAACTCCTTATCCATCGCTTTTCTCTGTGCTCTGTCTCAGAAACTTCCACACTCTGTCCGACAGCTGGGTCCACTCCTGCTCCAGCTGATCCCGATACAGGATCCCTGCCGCCGTCACATGATAATACTTCCTGGGCGGCCCCTCTGTGGATTCCCGCAGATAGGTCTCAAAATAATGTTCATTGGTCAGACGCTTCAGCAGAGGATATATGGTCCCCTCGTTCACATCCACCACCTTGGACACCTCTTCCACCAATTCATATCCGTACATGTCTCTCTGCCGGACAGACTCAAGCACAATCAGTTCCAGGATCCCTTTTTTAAATTGTGCGTTCATATGGGCTTTCAGCCTCCTTCTGGTTTTATATTATACCTACTACTTGGTAATGTCAAGTACTAGTTTTTAAATAATAGTTCCAGTCCTGCCCGGAGGGAACTTCTGCAGAGAAATGTAAATGATTTTTAATCAATCTTTTATTTCTATTATTTTCCTAATCTGATATACTGATTACAGACAGCTTTTGAATCCCAGGAGGAACAGAAAAATCATGACCAAAACGCTCAGAACATCCCTTGTGTGCCTCTGCGCCGCCTTTGTCAGCCTCACGGCAGCACCGGCGGCAGAGGCCTCAGCCAATCTGCTGGACCCTATCCGTATCTGGGGGCCGGTGACCAGTACCAGCACCGAAGGAGAGGACGCCCGTTTTTTCTCTCTGGATAATCAGTCCGGCCAGTCCTATCAGGGAGAGCTCCGGATCACGGTCTCCAAGGTCTACACCCGTGTTCTCGATGCCGTCACCGGACAGCCCTGTCCTGTTGAAGACATCAGGCCGGGGGAGACTGCTTATGTCTATATCGGTCCGGCCATGACCATGAGCCAGCCTCCCATGGCCAATGCATCCATGATCCTCTACAATATCCCCGCAGACTTCAGAGTGCCCGATTATCTGAAGGTGGCCAGCCTGGAGTGGAATGAGGACAGGACCGAAGCTCTTCTGACTTCCACCGGCGGCGAAGCCTACACCGTGGCTGCAGACTGCGAGACCACTCCCTATCTCAGCACCAACATCGTCACCGTAGACGATCTGACTCCCGGCGTCTCCTGTCTCTTATGGGCGGACAGTGAGAACAGAGCGACCCGTATCATTAATTTTACCAATCCGGGGCTCCCTATCGAAGAACTTCCCATGGACCCGGGCTGGCAGAAGATCAACAATCACTGGTACTTTTACACAGAGGACGGTTCTATGGCCAAAGGGTGGATCACCGACTGCGACAAAATCTATTACCTGGATCCGGAAACGGGTATGATGCACAAGGGTTTTCTCACGATTGACGACAAAACCTACTATCTCCAGAGCGACGGAAGCCTGCTGACGTCCCCAAAACTGTTTACTCCTGATAAAAACGGGGTTCTTCAGTAAAAATTTTATTTTTTCTGTTACATTTTCTCCTGTTCTGCGTTTAACAAAATGAGACTAGTTTTGATTACTAAGGAGGACAGACTATGAGCTATGATGACTTTTTGGATTCTGATTACGCCTGCTTGGATTCATCTGCTATTGAGAAGTTGATCTTTCAGATTCTGAAAATGAAACAGGAGATCAAAGAACTGAATGAAACGATCCAATGGATGCACTCCGCGATCTGGACAGAGCTGGGAAGAAGTCAGAAACTGACAGAAGAGATCCAGCACCTGAGGGAAATTCTGGACTGCAGGAAAGAGAAATTGCAATAAACAGGAAAACCTTCTCCGAGAGAAAAGCCATGGGCTTTCTCTCTCGGAGAAGGCTTCTTTTTATCCGCGGTCCTATAATCTGTGGATAAAGATCCCGCTTCGCAGCTTGGGTTCAAACCAGGTGGATTTCGGCGGCATCAGCCTGCCCGCATCCGCCACGGCGAACAGTTCCTGTATGGAAGTGGGATACATGGAAAATGCCGCCTCCATATCCTCATCTACTCTTCGTTCCAGTTCTTTCAGTCCCCGGATCCCGCCGATAAAATCGATCCTTTTGTCCACTCTGGGATCTCCGATACCCAGAACCGGCCCCAGAAGATGATCCTGAAGCAGGGACACATCCAGTCCACTGACCGGATCCTCACTGCGAAGATGGTCCTTGGTCTTCAGCAGGTACCACTCTCCCCGGACGTACATGCCGAAAGTTCCCTTCTCTCTGGGGGCATAGGCCTCTTTGCCGATCTTTGCCACATCAAACCGTGCGCAGACCTCCGTAAAAAACTTTTCCATGGACAGCCCGTTCAGATCCTTCACCACCCGGTTATAGGACATGATCATCAGCTGGTCTTCCGGAAACAGCACGGAGAGGAAATAATTGCAGGGCTCGTCTCCTGTCACCGTTTCTCCCCTCTCCTCCAGGTCTTTTCTCCTCTTCAGGCCCACTTTCACCGCCGAAGCCGCCCTGTGGTGGCCGTCGGCAATGTAAGTGGCGGGGACCTGTCCAAAGGCCTCCTCCACGGCTGTCAGCCTCTTGTCTCCTGCGATCCGCCACACCTTATGACCTATGCCGTCCTCTGACACAAAGTCATAAAGAGGAGCCTCTTCCATAACTTCCTCCATGATCCGTGAAAGCGTCTCATGTTTGCGATATGCCAGAAAAACAGGGCCTGTGTGGGCATTGGTCACGTCTACGTGACGGATCCGGTCCAGTTCCTTGTCCTCTCTGGTGTTCTCATGCTTTTTGATGACTCCGTTCACATAATCATCCACGGCAGAGCAGCCTGCGATCCCGGTCTGGCTCCTGCCGTCCATGGTCAGCTGATACAGATAATAGCAGGGCTCTGTCTCTGTCACAAAGGTTCCGTCCTGGATCCGGCTCTCCAAAAGCTCCCTGGCTTTCTCATACACCCGGTCATCATAGGTATCCACGTCATCGCCGAACTGAGTCTCAGCCCGGTCGATATTCAAAAAGGAAAGAGGATTGCCGGCAACCGCCTCCAGGGCCTCTCTCCGGCTGTACACGTCATAAGGGAGGGCCGCCACCCTGGACACTGCCTCCCCGTTTGGTCTGACACACAAAAACGGTTTTACCACCGCCATATCTGTTATCCTCCCTGGTTACTTCACCACACGCACGCGGCACACGCCTTTGATGGCGTTCAGCTTCTGGATGGTGATCTCCTCCACCCTGGTCTCCAGATCCAGAAGGGTGTAGGCGAATTTATCCCGGCTCTTGTTGGTCATGTCAGAGATATTGACCCCTGCCGCCGCGAGAATCCCTGTGACCTGTCCGATCATGTTGGGGATGTTCTCATGGAACACTGCCACACGGCTGGCTCCCCGGCACACGCCCATGTCGCAGTTTGGGAAATTAACGGAATTCTTGATGGTGCCGTTCTCCAGATAATCCATGATCTCCTTCACGGCCATCCTGGCACAGTTGTCCTCTGACTCTTCCGTGGAAGCGCCCAGATGGGGGATGGCGATGCTGCCTTTCATGTTCACCGATTTGGGATTGGGGAAATCCGTCACATATCTGGCTACCTTGCCGCTCTCCAGAGCTTCCGCCATGGCGTCGTCGCTGACCAGCAGATCTCTGGCAAAGTTCAGCACCACCACGCCCTCTTTCATCTTGTCTATGGTCTCTTTGTTGATCATCTCTTTTGTGGCATCCATCAGAGGCACATGGACGCTGATATAGTCGCACTCCTCATAGATCGTGTCCGCGGAGGTGATGTGTTTTACGTCCCTGTTCAGGCCCCAGGCCGCATTGACCGAGATGTAGGGATCATAGCCGTATACTTCCATGCCCAGAGCCGCTGCCGCGTTGGCCACCTCGGCTCCGATGGCTCCCAAGCCGATGACGCCCAGCTTCTTGCCCTTGATCTCGCAGCCGGCAAAGTCTTTCTTGCCTTTCTCCACGGTCTTGGCGATACCCGGATCATCCTTGATCCCCTGACACCAGTTGATGCCGCCTACCACGTCGCGGGAGGCCAGGAAGAGTCCGGCCAGAACCAGCTCCTTGACGCCGTTGGCATTGGCCCCCGGAGTGTTGAACACCACGATACCTTCCCGGGCACACCGCTCCAGGGGGATATTGTTGACGCCGGCTCCCGCCCTGGCGATGGCCAGAAGCCCTTCGGGCAGCTCCATATCGTGCATGGAAGCGCTGCGTACCAGGACGCCCTGGGCCTCCTCAAGGGAATCTGTCATCTCGTACTGGTCCGTAAACAGGTCGGTGCCGCATTTGGATATGTTGTTGATACAATGGATCTTTCTCATGCCTTATGTGCCTCCTCGAATGCTTTCATAAACGCAACCAGCTTCTCCACCCCTTCTATGGGCATGGCGTTGTAGATGCTGGCTCTCATGCCGCCTACGCTTCTGTGGCCTTTCAGATTGACGAAACCGGCGGCCGCAGCCTCCTTCACAAAGAGGGCATCCAGATCTCCATCTCCGGTGACGAAGGGAACGTTCATGAGAGACCGGTCCTTCTTCTCCACGGTCCCCTTAAACAGGCTGCTCTCGTCCAGGAAATCGTAGAGGATCCTGGCCTTCTTCTCGTTGTACTCCTTCATGGCTGCCAGACCGCCTCTGGCCTTTAACCACTTGAACACCTTGCCGCAGATGTAGATCCCGTAGGCGGGCGGCGTATTGTACAGGGACTTGGCATCCGCATGGGTCTTGTACTGGCACATGGTGGGAGTGCCGGGAAGAACGTCTTCCGTGATCAGGTCCTCCCTGATGATGACGATGACTACCCCGGCAGGACCCACATTCTTCTGAACTCCGCCGTAGATCACGCCGTACTTTGTCACGTCCACCGGCTCTGACAAGAAACAGGAGGACACGTCGGCCACCAGGGTCTTGCCCTTGGTATTGGGCAGCTCTTTGAACTTGGTCCCGTAGATGGTGTTGTTCTCACAGATATACACATAATCTGCATCCTCTGAGATGGGCAGGTCGGAACAGTCCGGAATATAGCTGAAGGTCTTGTCTTCGCTGGAAGCCACCGCATTGGCCTTACCGTACTTCTGGGCCTCCTTAAATGCCTTCTTGGCCCACTGGCCGGTGATGATATAGTCCGCCACTTTGTTCTTCATCAGGTTCTGCGGGATCATGGAGAACTGAAGATGTGCTCCTCCCTGTAAAAACAGCACCTTATAGTTGTCCGGAATGTTCATCAGCTCCCGAAGGTCTGCCTCCGCCTCCTGGATGATGGTCTCAAATGCCTTGGAGCGATGGGACATCTCCATAACGGACATCCCTGTTCCCCGGTAATCCAGCATCTCTGCCGCCGCTTCTTTTAATACTTCTTCCGGCAATACAGCTGGTCCTGCCGAGAAATTGTACACTCTGCTCATATCTCGTTCCCCACTCTCCTCTGAATTTGTTTTAAATCTTTAAATCTTTATCGTCAAATGCGTCCGAGATGGCCGCACCTGGAGATACCATCGGAAATACCTTGTCGTCGCAGTGGATCTGGCAGTCGATGACCACCGGGATATCCAGGGCCATGGCTTCCTCGATCACCGGCTTTAACTCTTCCTTTTTCGTCACCCGGTAAGCCCTGGCTCCCATGGCTTCCGCCAGCTTCACAAAATCTACATGATCATTCAATATTGTATGTGAATACCGTTTTCCGTAGTACAGTGTCTGCCACTGGCGCACCATACCCAGAACATGGTTGTTGATCACCACCTGGATCACCGGGATGTTGTACCTGGTGGCCGTGGCGATCTCGTTCATGTTCATGCGGAAACAGCCGTCTCCGGCGATGTTGAACACTTTCTTGTCTTTCCGCCCCATCTTGGCCCCGATGGCCGCTCCCAGGCCGTAGCCCATGGTGCCTAAGCCTCCGGAAGTGAGAAGGGTCCGGGGACTGTTGTACTTGTAATACTGGGCCGCCCACATCTGGTGCTGCCCCACCTCAGTGACGATAATGGCATCGCCGCCGGTGGCCTCATAGACCGCCTCCACCACCGCCGGTCCCGTGAGCACTTCCCTGTTGTAGCTTAAGGGATACATGTCCTTGAGCCGCTCGATGTGGGCCACCCACTCGTCGTGATTCTGAGGATCCAGACGGGCGTTTAATTTTCTCAGGATCACCTTCAGATCGCCGATGACGCTGGCATCCGTGCGGATGTTCTTATTGATCTCCGCCGAGTCGATATCCAGCTGAAGGATCCTGGCATTCCTGGCAAATTTGGCCGTATTGCCCGTGACCCGGTCGCTGAACCGGGCTCCAGCCACGATGAGAAGATCACACTCAGTGATGCCGAAGTTGGAGGCCTTGGTCCCGTGCATGCCCACCATGCCTGTGTACAGCTCGCTGGTCCCGTCAAAGGCGCCCTTGCCCATGAGGGTGTCCCCCACAGGGGCATGTACCTTTTTGGCAAACAGCCGGATCTCGTCGGCGGCATCCGACAGATTGGCGCCGCCTCCTACCAGAATAAAGGGCTTTTCGGCGTTTTTGATCATCATGAGGGCCAGCTCCAGATCCTCGTCCTCGATGGTATCGGTCTGACGGGCCACCTCCTCCGGCGGCTGATATTCATAATCATAGGAATTGGCGGTCACGTCCTTGGTAATATCCACCAGAACCGGGCCCGGCCGGCCGGACTTGGCGATAACAAAGGCTCTTCGGATCACGGAAGCCAGCCTGGTGATATCCTTCACGATAAAATTGTATTTAGTAATGGGCATGGTGACACCGGCGATGTCGATCTCCTGAAAGCTGTCACGGCCCAGAAGGCTTACGCCCACATTGCAGGTGATGGCCACCACGGGGATAGAGTCCATGTAAGCGGTGGCGATGCCAGTCACCAGGTTGGTGGCGCCGGGGCCTGATGTGGCCAGGCACACTCCCACTTTGCCTGTAGCTCTGGCATAGCCGTCTGCCGCGTGGGCAGCTCCCTGCTCATGGGAGGTCAGAATATGGGTGATCTCGTCCTGATGCTTGTAAAGGGCATCGTAAATATTGAGGATGGATCCTCCCGGATAACCGAAAACCGTGTCCACTCCCTGTTCTTTTAAGCATTCTACTACGATTTCTGCTCCTGTTAAAATCTGCATGGGGTTGTTCTCTCCTTACTTCTAGTCTTCCAGGATGGCTCCTTTATCAGCGCTGGTCACCAGTCTCCGGTAGCGCTTCAGATAGCCGGTCACCTCTTTTGTCTTTGGTGTCCAGGTACTTCTCCTGCGTGCCAGCTCTTCGTCGGATACGTTCATGTTGATGGTGTTGGCATCGATGTCAATGGAGATCATATCTCCCTCTTCCACCAGTCCGATAGGACCTCCTGCCGCTGCCTCCGGGCTCACATGGCCGATGGAAGCGCCTCTGGAGGCACCGCTGAAACGGCCGTCGGTGATCAGAGCCACAGAGGAACCCAGGCCCATGCCTGCGATGGCTGAGGTGGGGTTGAGCATCTCCCTCATGCCCGGGCCGCCCTTGGGGCCCTCGTAGCGGATGACCACCACGTCTCCTGCCACGATCTTTCCGCCCTTGATGGCGGCAATGGCCTCCTCCTCACTGTCGAAGACTCTGGCCGGTCCCTCGTGCTTTAACATCTCGGGAACCACGGCGGAGCGCTTCACCACGCAGGAGTCGGGGGCTAAGTTGCCCCGAAGCACGGCGATGCCGCCTGTCTGAGAATAGGGGTTCTCCACCGGCCGGATGACCGCCGGATTCTTGTTGACGCAGCCTTTTATGTTCTCTCCCACGGTCTTTCCTGTGACCGTCATGCAGTCCAGATTGAGAAGGCCCAGCTTGGCGATCTCGTTCATCACCGCGTAGATCCCGCCTGCCTCATTTAAGTCTTCCATGTAGGTAGGACCTGCGGGAGCCAGGTGACACAGGTTTGGCGTCCTGGCACTGATGCTGTTGGCGATGTCCACATTGATCTCCACCCCCGCTTCGTGAGCGATGGCCGGAAGATGGAGCATGCTGTTGGTGCTGCAGCCCAGGGCCATATCCATGGTCAGGGCGTTGTGGAAGGCCTCTTTTGTCATAATGTCCCTGGGACAGATATTCTTCTTTAACATATCCATCACCGCCATGCCGGCCTTCTTGGCCAGGCGGATCCTCTCGGAGTACACCGCCGGGATGGTGCCGTTGCCCTGAAGCCCCATACCCAGAACCTCGGTGAGACAGTTCATGCTGTTGGCCGTGTACATGCCGGAGCAGGAACCGCAGGTGGGACACACCTTGCACTCGAATTCCTTTACATCCTCCTCCGTCATGGTGCCAGCCGCATAGGAGCCCACGGCCTCAAACATGCTGGAGAGACTTCTCTTCTCACCCTTCACGCGGCCTGCCAGCATGGGGCCGCCGCTTACGAATACAGTGGGGATATTAAGCCGCGCCGCTGCCATGAGAAGCCCCGGCACGTTCTTGTCACAGTTGGGAACCATGACCAGGGCGTCAAACTGATGAGCGATGGCCATACACTCCGTAGAGTCGGCGATCAGATCCCTGGTCACCAGAGAGTACTTCATCCCCTCATGACCCATGGCGATGCCGTCGCACACGGCGATAGCCGGGAACACGATAGGGGTTCCCCCTGCCATGGCCACTCCCTGCTTCACCGCTTCCACAATCTTATCCAGGTTCATATGTCCCGGTACAATCTCATTATAAGAACTGACCACTCCCACAAGAGGTCTTGCCAGCTCCTCCTCCGTCAACCCTAAGGCCCGGTAAAGAGACCGGGCAGGCGCCTGCTGCATCCCTGATTTTGCATTATCACTTCTCATGTAAATTCCTCCTGTTCTATCTCACGGCCGCCGCGATGAGATCTCCCATCCTGGCCGTTCCTACTTTTGTACATCCTTCCTGCCAGATATCTCCGGTCCGGTATCCGTCTGTCAGAACCTTCTGCACTGCCGCCTCGATGGCCGCCGCCTCTTTATCCAGATCAAAGGAATACCGGAGCATCATGGCCGCCGACAGGATAGTAGCGATGGGATTGGCCAGATCTTTGCCCGCGATATCCGGCGCGGAGCCGTGGCTGGGCTCGTACAGGCCGAACCTGGTCTCGTTTAAACTGGCCGATGACAGCATACCGATGGAGCCGGTGATCATACTGGCCTCGTCGGACAGGATATCCCCGAACATGTTCTCTGTCAGGACCACATCAAACTGTCCCGGATTCATCACCAGCTGCATGGCGCAGTTATCTACCAGCATGTGGGTCAGTTCCACCTCCGGGTAATCCTTCGCCACTTCCTCCACTACGCTTCTCCAGAGTCTGGAGGAATCCAGCACATTGGCCTTGTCCACACTGGTGACCTTCTTCCGCCTCTTCATGGCAATGTCAAAGGCCTTCACCGCGACGCGGCGGATCTCGTTTTCATTGTAAGTCAGAGTATCCACCGCCGTCCTGACGCCGTCGATCTCCTCCGTATGCCGTTCTCCGAAATACAGGCCTCCTGTCAGCTCCCTCATAATCACCATGTCAAAGCCGTGGCCGATGATCTCTTTCTTCAGAGGGCAGGCATCCGCCAGCTCCCGGTACAGACAGGCAGGCCGGATATTGGCAAACAGATTCAGGCCCTTGCGGATGGCCAGCAGCCCTGCCTCCGGTCTCAGATTCGGCGCCACGTCATACCACCTGGAATTTCCCACATTCCCGCCTACGGCTCCCAGAAGGACCGCATCGCTCTTTCTCGCGGTCTCCAGGGCCTCCTCGGTCAGGGGCACTCCATAGGCATCGATGGAACATCCGCCCATAAGGATCTCCGTATAATCAAATCTATGGCCGTAGACCTGGCCGGTCTTATCAAGAACCTTACATGCCTCTCTTACAATCTCCGGGCCGATGCCGTCGCCCGGTATGGTGACAATCCTGCAGTCCATCTCTTTACTCTCCCCTTTTTCTTTCTCTCTGCAACTGTTTCTCTCCATCATATATCATTTGGCGGCAGATTTCAAGAATTCCTAATAAATTCCTTTAAAGTTCTTTGGAATTTTTGGCATAACCTGGGGTTATAAATGGGACCGTTGAGTACATTTGCCTGCCTGTTTTTCACTTTATCAACTGTTTTTTGATTACATCTCAGCACGGGTTTGATTGATGGATTACCCATTCCATCAGGAATTCGAATTACGGTAGAATTACAGCCAGAAAGGTTTGAACTGCAGGCCTTGACCGGAAGAAATAAAGCCGATTGGAAAACCTATGAATTGTCTGTCGAAAAGATCACCAATGTCCAGCTCATGGATGAACGACAGATCAGACAAGTGGTCGAACAGTCGGCATCTGGCATGATTTTAGGGGCGGCTGCCTTTGGTACTCTGGGCGCAATGGTTGGCGGAAGAACAAAAACGAAAGAAAAGATAAACGTAAACTTGCTGCTTGTAATCGATTATTTTTCTGGAGAAGCCAAACAGATTGTTTTAAATGTCAGTGATTATAAAAAAGCAAGCGAACAGGTTGTAAAACGTTTCAGGGAGATGAAGCCTGTAGCAAACGATACCGTCACATTGTAAATGAAT
>Ga0137306_100487_pt1 | contig 55107 bp, 45 predicted proteins | sample Inofroosms_March_FD_97187 | JGI IMG/M metagenome (GOLD analysis project Ga0137306, IMG submission 97187) | Mouse cecal microbial communities from Vienna, Austria - N-Acetylneuraminic and N-Acetylglucosamine D2O microcosms_March | ecosystem: Host-associated > Mammals > Digestive system > Large...
TCCTCCGGACCCCTTTGCGCGTGCTTTATCTGAGCATCCCGCCGCCTGAGTGAACTGCAACGAGATATTCTGCGTTTCATTCTGTTTTTTTATCTTTTTTACTGTCCTCTAAACCGGGAAGGGCACATTTCCGCAGGAGGGCATTTTGAGCTATCCGAACGGAAAGCAGCTGATGATTGATGCGGTAAAGCTGGGCGCAGACGCCGTGGGTGCGATCCCGCACTTTGAGTTTACGCGGGAATACAGCGTGGAATCGCTGAATTTTGCAATGCAGTTGGCGGCGGATTACGATAAGCTGGTAGATGTGCACTGTGACGAGATCGACGACGAGGCCTCGCGCGGGCTGTAAACTCTGGCGGCGCGCGCGCTGGAGCTGCAGCTGTTCGATAAAGTCACGGCCAGCCATACCACGGCGATGCATTCTTATAATAATGCCTATGTAATGCGTCTGATGCGCCTTTTAAAGCTGAGCAGGATCAATTTCGTTTCAAACCCGCTGGTGAATACACACCTGCAGGGCCGGATGGATACATACCCCAAACGCCGCGGCGTTACGCGTGTGAAGGAATTGACGCAGGAGGGGATCAACGTCTCGTTTGGCCACGACGATATCTTCGACCCATGGTATCCCCTGGGCACAGGAAATCTGCGCGACGTGGTGTTTATGGGCCTGCATGTGTGCCAGATGATGGGCTATGAGGATCTTGTGAATGCCTACAAATTCATTACCACAAATGCCGCGCGCACCCTGCACCTCGGCGAGGGCTACGGCATTGCCGAAAACCGCCCGGCAAACTTTGTGGTGCTGGATGCCGAAAATTATTACGATGCATTGAATACGAACGCGGCGGTGCTCGCCTCGTACCGAAACGGCAAATGCATCGCGAGATCGGCACCGCAGGCCGCCGAGGTATTGCTTTAAGGAGGGGGGCTCTGTCTGCCGTGGGCAAACAGGCGGGCGGATGCGCCGTGTTTGCCGATATCCGATCCGGGCTAAGAAACGGCAGCTTATCCAACAGATCCGCAGCGGACGATCTGCGCAAAGCCAAAAAATAAAAAGCGAACGTCCGGCACGGGATCCGGACGTTCGCTTTTTGCCATTCGGCGGGATGCGGCGCAAAAATTATTTCCCCACGTGTGTTCCCAGATAGGCAAGACTCGGCTTCGGCGCGCGCTTGTGGCCGTTCGCGCGATCGACGGCAACCAACCCAAACTGCATTGCAAAGCCCTTTTGCCATTCAAAATTATCCATAAGGCTCCAGTAGAAATATCCCTTTACGGGCAGGCCGTCGGCAAGGCAGCGCCGCACGCCGTCCAGCGCGCGCTCGATAAACGCTGTGCGGCGGGTATCGTCATGGGTGGCGATGCCGTTTTCCGTCACGAGCAGATCGCCGCGGAATTCCTTTGCCACGCGGCGAATTACATGCTCCAGCCCCTTGGGGTAAAATTCATAGTTCATCTGCGTCAGCTCCGCGCCATCGGGCGCGGGCATGCTGCCGTTAGCATCGTAGCGGGCGCGCGTATAGTTCTGCACGCCCAGAAAATCGTCGTCCTCGATCGTGGGCAGATAGTGCGTGAATTCGTCGTCCCAATCCTTTTCTGCCGCCGCTTCGCCGCCGGGCAGCGCCTGAATATCGTGCAAAGAGAGCGTCAGGCCTACCTTCACGCCCGGGCATACCGCGCGGATGACGGCGCGCGCGGCCTTGTGCGCCTCCATCACCAGCGCGTCGCCGTGCGGTGTGCGCGGGCTTGTAAAGCATTCTGCCTTCTCAACGCCGAACACCTGCAGGGTTTCCTCGGCGATGGCCTTTTGGTTTTGCATCATCTTTTCCATGTTGATGCCCATCTGGACGTCACTGTTCACGCTGTCGCCTGCGGCCTGCGCCTTGGCCAGCTGCGCCATCATCTGCTTTTTATAGCGCTCGGCAATGGCCGCTACCTGTACGCCCATGTTGGCCTCGTTGATGGTGCAAACATATTTCAGTTCGCTGCCAAGACGCTCCATCACATAGCGGACATAGCGCGCAAAATCCGCGGGCGTGGTTTCGGCCTCCCAGCCGCCCTTGCCGATGAGCCACACCGGGCTGCTGAAGTGATGCAGCGTCACCACAGGTTCCAGCCCGTTTTCTTTGCAGCAGGCAATCACCTTGCGGTAATGCTCTATCTCGCTGTCGTCAAACCGGCCCTCCTGTGGCTCGATGCGCGCCCATTCCACGGAAAAGCGGTAGGCATTCAGGCCGGCCGCGGCCATTAGGCGGATGTCCTCTTCATAGCGGTGATAGTGATCAACGGCGTCCATGCTGGGCTCCGCATAGCTGGTGTGCACCATGTGCTCCTGCGCCCAGCAATCGCTGTGGATATTGTTTCCCTCCACCTGATGTGCGGCGGTGGCGGCGCCGATCAGAAAGCCTTTTTCAAATGTCTGCATGTCCTTTCGCTCCTTTTTTGTATTTTCAGGGTTTCGGTTCCGTTTCGCATCCGGCGTTTTTGCAGTTCCATCATACCGCAGAAAACAGGGTTTGCGTGTATCAAAAATAGCAAAGACAATCAAAAATTTGCAAGCCTTGGAAAACAAAGCGATTTTTTGCGCTTTAATTATAATTTTTGAACATACAGCCCGGCTTTGCCCCGCTATACTGAAAGCATCGAACAAAAGCGCACGGAGCAGTTGACGGACAAATCGCGGGGCAATTCAGGAACGGCTTTGCAGGCAGTTCCTCATGCCGCGCAAAACAACGCTTTCATTCAATAAGGGGGATTTCTTATGGCAAGGAACAAAGTGAGCCAGAGCGAGATCGACGGCGTACAGTATCGCTGCGCAAAAACCTGGCAGATCATTCTGTACGCCTGCAACGCGCTGGTGGGGATGAGCGTCTATTCGCTCATCAATATGGCCAGCTACAGCGCCAGCATCGGCTATGGCATTTCCACGGCGGTTGTCGGTGTGATTTTAACCTGCACGCGTATTTTAGACGGCGTTACCGACCCGATGCTGGCATTTGTGTACGACCGTGTAAATACCCGGTGGGGCAAGCTGCGCGTGTTGCTGATCGCGGGTTTCCTGATTGAGGCCGTCGGCCTGCTTTTGATGTTTAACCTGATGTCCAGCAAAGGCTTCGGCTGGCCGGTCTTCACGCTGCTGTACGTGGTGTATGTTGTGGGATACACGATCACAAACATGACGGCGCAGACGATCCCCGCCATTATGACAAACGATCCCAAACAGCGCCCGACTGTGGGCGTGTGGACAACGGCGTTCAACTACCTGGTTCCCATGGTGATGATGATGGTGCTGAATGTTGTGCTGCTGCCCGCGTTTGGCGGCGAGTATAACCAGGGCTTCCTTTCTGCCGCATGCTGGGTGTGCCTTGCGATGGGCGCAGTGGGCACGGTGATGGTGTGCATCGGCGTGGGCGAATTCGATAAGCCCGAAAATTTTATGGGGACAACGCAGAAAAAAGAAAACCTGAAGGTGAAGGATGTGTTTGAGGTGCTCGGCCACAACCGCGCGCTGCAGTGCTACATCGCCTCGAACGCTTCGGATAAGATCGCGCAGCAGGTGGGCAGCCAGGCCATCATCGGAACACTGCTCTCCGGCATCATCATCGGCAACATGGGCATTGCGACAATTTTGACGGTGGTGAGCATGATCCCTTCCATCTTCTTCGCGGCGTTCGGCGCAAAATATGTCGGGAAGTACGGCAGCAAAAAGGGCATTGTCACCTGGACGTATATCAGTATGGCCATCTCGGCGGTTACGTGGCTTTTCTTCGTCGCCATCAACCCGCGCGATATCGCCGTGATGGGCAGCCCGGCGATGATCGTCTACGTGCTTTTAACCCTTGCGCAAAACGGCTCCAATATGTGCATCACCACCGCGAACACCGCCTACATGGCCGATACCATCGACTATGAGCTAGATCGCAGCGGCAAGTATGTTCCGGCCGTCGTCTCGGGCACCTACAGCCTCATCGACAAGCTCATCACCTCGTTTGCCGCCGTAATCGCCACGGGCGCCGTTGCGCTCATCGGCTATACCACCACGCTGCCGCAGCCCACCGACCCCAGCACACCGGCCATTTTCTGGATGACGATGCTCTTGAAATTCGGCCTGCCGATCCTCGGCTGGATCATCACGATCCTTGCCATGCGGTTCTGCCCGCTCTCCAAAGAAGAGATGGTGAACGTGCAAAAGCGCATTGCCGAGAAAAAGGCGGCGCTGCGCCATGCCGAGATCGAAAAACAGCTGGGTGCTCCCGTCCCCAAAGAGGGCTGAAAGAAGAACACTGAAAAGCGAAACGATGCCGCGCTTATTTTGCCGTGCCCTGCACGGCAGCGCGGTATTCCGCCGGGCTTTGCCCCACCACCTGCTTGAAGCTCTGGCTGAAGTAGCTGCGTGTGGCAAAGCCCAGCGCATCGGCGATCTGCTGCAAAGAACGGTCGGTGGAGGCCAGCAGCACCTTTGCACGCTCGATTTTTACAAATTTGATGTAGTCATTGATGGAATATCCCGTTTCCTGTTTGAAACGGCGTGTGATATAATATTCACCGTAGCCTGCCAGCGCCGCTAAATCGGCGGCGCGGATACGGCCGGCAGGATGCAGCTCGATGTAATCCACACATTGCTGCACGGCTTTGGAATAGGCGGGGTTTGTGCGGCATTTGTGTACGCGCCGGATAAAATCGTCGTACATGGAGAGCGGTAGCTTTGCCAATTCGCCCAGATCATCGGCGTCCTCGCAGCTTTGAATATAGGCATCGCCAAGGCTGTAGGCGGCATCCGGTGAAAGGCCGCCCTCAATGGCGGCGCGGCACACCAGCGTGCAAAATACGGTAACGGAAGTTTTGGCCTGGCGCAGCGGGTCGCGCCCCTGTACCGGAACGCCGCTGCTCAGCAGCGACGAGGTCTGCAGCGCTTCGGCATAGTTTAAATCGCCGTTGCGCACCATGTCCAGCAGTGCGCGCTCGGCAGCGTATACCTTGTGGCGGTCGGTGGTTTTGTTCGGCTGGATGGGCACAAGCTCCGGCAGCATGGCTGTGGAAATGCTTTGCGTCAGCGTAAGGTGCTCGCCGCTCGCGCAGTAGTGCAGCATCGAAAGATACCGAAAGAACACGCTGCTCGGCACACAGGGCAGCCTTTGCACGGCGCGCATCAGCTGGTTTTTCCACGCGAGGCTCAATTCCAGCCGGTTGTACAGCGCGTAGCCCTGCTCCATCTGGCGCATCGAAAGCTCGCTGTACAGCACCGGGCCCAGCACCCATGCATGGCGCACGCCCGTGTTTGAGGGCTCGAACACCGCGCCCCATACCGTTCCCAAAGACGTGCCCAGCACCACGGGCGTGGCGCGCGTTTTTAAATGCTCCAGCATGGCGTCTTTGCAGCCAAACACGGAAAAGGCCGTGCCCAGCACGGTTTCGTCCGGGCAATCGGAAGATAAAAGCCTGCCGTCCGCATCGAACTGCCACAGATAAAGCGCGCCCTCGCAGTGCATCATTTCCCGAAACAGGGCAATATTTTGCATCACATCCATAGAGGGGGACACATCCTTTCTAAAAAGCGAAAGCGGCAAACGGCGATTTGCCCGCCGGCTCACCGCGGGAGAGGGACAAAGCCGACAGGAGCGCAGCGCGCCTGTGCCATACTCGCCGCTTGCATGGGATCGTTATAAAAACAGTATATCACCCTGCGGCGAAAAAAGGATCAAAAACCGCAAATTTCGTGATTTTTACCAATGAAACCGCAGATGCATCGTTCGCATCGCCCAAAAGAGAATGGCCGCATTCTCTGCCGGGCGATCTTGGAATGAGGCTTTGCCAAAACGCTCGCCTCCCGTTTGAACGGGCGTTTTGCATAAAGTACAAGGGCGGCCGGACAAACAAAGCCCCCCAATTTTTAGAGGGGCGGCTTTGCCTTCTTCTGGAATCGCCCGTAAAGGAGAAGTTATTATGCGTCAAGAGATTTTGCTTTGTGAGGGCTGGACATTTTTTAAAACAGAAAATTCGCCCGCCGAGGCCGTTTCGCTGCCCCACACATGGAATGCCATCGACGGCCAGGACGGCGGCAACGATTATTACCGCGGTACCTGCCGCTATACGCGCACACTGCGCCGGGACGAACTGCCCGCATTGGCAAACGGCGACGGGGTTTGGCTCCAGATAGACGGCGCGGCCTATACGGCCGAGGTGTTTTTGAACGGCGAAAAGCTGGCGCGGCACGAGGGCGGTTTTTCGGCGTTCCGCGTTGATCTTACGGCGCACCTGCGCACGGAGAACACACTCGCCATCACGGTGGACAATACCGATAACGATACCGTCTATCCGCAAAAGGCGGATTTTACGTTTTACGGCGGCTTGTACCGCGCGGTAAAGCTGCTTGTCGTGCCTGCGGCGCATTTCGCGCTGGGATATTGCGGCGCGCCGGGCATCAAAGTGACGCCGGTGGTGGACCTTGCGGCAAAAACGGCCGTTGTCACCGCAGAGGCGTGGGTAGAGGGCGCGGCGGACACGGTGGAATTTACCGTTGCCGGCAAAACAAAAACCGCCCCCGTGCAAAACGGCAGGGCGCAGGCGGTGTTCACGCTGGAAAACGTTCGCCTTTGGGACGGCCTCGATGCCCCGTATCTGTATGAGGCATCTGCGGCCCTTCAAAGCAGCGACGCGGTGCACACCCGTTTTGGCTGCCGCGTTTTTGAGATTGATCCGCAAAAGGGCTTCCTTTTAAACGGCCGCAGCTATCCGCTGCGCGGCGTTTCGCGCCATCAGGACTGCAAGGGCGCCGGCAACGCGCTCACGGCCGCGCACCACCGCCGCGATATGCAGATCATCCGCGAGATCGGCGCGAACACACTGCGCCTTGCGCACTACCAGCACGCGCAGGAATTTTACGATCTGTGCGACGAAAACGGCCTGATCGTCTGGGCCGAGATCCCCTATATCACCATGCATATGAAAAACGGCCGGGCGAATACCCTCAGCCAGATGGAGGAACTCATCATTCAGAACTACAATCATCCGTGCATCGCGGTATGGGGCCTTTCCAACGAGATCACCGCCGCCAGCGCCGTGGACGAGGATTTGCTCGAAAATCACCGCCTGCTGAACGAGCTGTGCCACCGGCTGGACCCCACGCGCCGCACCACGATGGCCAATGTCTTTATGCTGGAAACCGACAGCCCGATCCTTGAAATTCCGGATGTGAACAGCTATAACCTGTACTTCGGCTGGTATCTGGGCGACTTAGAGCAGAACGAAGAATTCTTTGACGAATACCACGAAAAATACCCGGACCGCTGCATCGGCTTTTCGGAATACGGCGCGGACGCGAACCCCGCGTTCCAGAGCGCCGCGCCCGAAAAAGGCGATTATACCGAGAGCTATCAGTGTGTGTATCATGAGCACTGCCTTGCCATGATCGAGGCGCGGCCCTGGCTGTGGGCCACGCACGCGTGGAATCTGTTCGATTTTGCGGCGGACGGGCGCGACGAGGGCGGCAAAAACGGCGAAAACCAAAAGGGGCTTGTTACATTTGACCGGCAGATGAAAAAGGACGCGTTCTATCTGTACAAGGCCGCGTGGAACAAAACCGAGCCCTTTGTTCATCTGTGCGGCAGCCGCTATGTAGAACGCACCGAGGTGGCAACGCAGATTAAGGCGTATTCCAACCAGCCCGAGGTAACGCTTTTGGTGGACGGCAAAGAATTTGCCGTGCAAACGGGAAAAACGGTCTTTACGTTTGAGGTGCCGATCTCGGGCGAGCACACCATCGAGGCGCGCGCCGCCGGGTGCAGCAGCGTGATGCTGGTGCGCAAGGCGGAACAGGAAAACCCCGATTATATTTTTGTCAAGCGCTCCGCGGTGCAGAACTGGTTCGACGCGGATCCTGACGAAAGCTGCTATTCTGTCCATGACAAGCTGGCGGAGATCCGCAAACACCCCGAGGCGGGCGCCGTAATCGACCGCATGATGGCCCAGGGCGCGTCTGCCCGCGGCGATGTGGCCGACGCTGTGAAGGACAATCCCGCTTTGCAGCGCATGATGGGCCGCATGACGCTTTTGAGCCTGCTCAAGCAGGCCGGCGCGGACGAGGAGAGCATCAAGCAGCTGAACCGTGTTTTGCAGCGGTTCAAAAAAGTGGAATAAATAAGGCGCGGGGGCCGATTTGGAAATTTGGGATCGATTCGATCATTTGAAAAGAAACGGTGAGATTTGGATGAAAAAGCACACCTATTGCAACCCGCTGGATTTGGGCTATCGCTACCAGCACATGAACGAGGGCGGACGTGTTTCGGCCGGGCGCGAGGGTGCCGACCCAACGCTCGTTCTTTTTAAAGATCGCTACTATCTGTTTGTGTCGATGTCCGCAGGCTTTTGGCATAGCGACGATCTGCTGCACTGGGATTTTTGCGCCGCGCCCGATCTTTTGATCTACGACTACGCGCCCGATGTGCGGCAGGTGGGAGAGTATCTCTATTTCAGCGCCAGCAGCCGCGAAAAAAACTGCCCCATCCTGCGCACGAAAGACCCCCTCGCGCAACCCTTCGAGGAGGTCTCGGCGCCGTTTGCGTTTTGGGATCCGAATCTTTTTGCGGATGACGACGGCCGCGTCTATTTTTACTGGGGCTGTACAAATAACGAGCCGATCTGGGGCGTCGAGATGGACCGCGAGACTATGCTGCCGCTGTGCGAGCCGGTGCCGCTCATTTACGGCCGTGAAACGGAGCTTGGCTACGAGCGCCCGGGCGATAACGGTATTGTGAACAAAGAGGGCAGTGTCGTCTACCAGCACATGAAGCATCTGTTCAACGAAAAAACACAGCGCATCGAGATGCCGCCCGAGATGGAAAAGCGCTCCGGTTTAAGCTCCGAGGCTATGACGAAGATGTTCCTTGCCGTCGGCAAGCCCTACATCGAGGGTGCGTTTATGACAAAGCACGCGGGCAAATATTATCTGCAGTACGCCTGTCCGGGCACGCAGTACAATACCTACGCCGACGGCGTCTATGTGGGCAATGCGCCGCTGGGGCCGTTCGTGCTGCAAAAGAGCAACCCGTTTTCTGCAAAGCCCGGCGGCTTTATCACGGGCGCAGGCCACGGCAGCACCATTGCCGACCGCTTTGGCAACTATTGGCACGTTTCCACCATGCGCGTCAGCGTCAACTTCGATTTCGAGCGGCGCGTGGGCCTTTTCCCTGCGGGCTTTGATGCCGACGGCGTGCTTTTCTGCAACCAGAATTTTGCCGATTATCCGCACCGCGTGCCGCAGGGGGCGTTCGACGCCGCGGGCCAGCAACCCGAATGGATGCTGCTCAGCTATCGCAGGCCCGTTTTTGCATCTTCCACGGCCGAGGGCAGCCGCGCCGAAAACGCGGTGGACGAGAAGATCCGCACCTGGTGGAGCGCGGCAAACGCCGCGCCGGGCGAATGGCTCTCGGTCGATCTGGGCAAAGAGCGCGATATCCGCGCCATTCAGGTGAATCTGGCCGACGAGGGGCTGAACGTCGCCTTCCCACCCGAAAGCTACGGCGACAGCCGCCATACGCGCCATATCGAACTGCGGCCGCAGATCTCGCATTACACGATCGAGATAAGCGCCGACGGCGCGCATTGGACGGTGCTGGAGAACGTTGCGCGCGAGTGCTCCAACGGCTACTATGAATACGCACACGGCGTTGATGCGCGCTATGTGCGCGTGGTGGGCGGCGAATTGCCCTATGGGCAGGCGCTGCGCGTGAGCGGCCTGCGTGTCTTCGGCAACGGTGGCGGCGAAAAGCCCGCGCAGGCGGCCGCCGCAGCCGAGCGGCTGGGGCCGCTGGACGCCAGAGTGAGCTGGCCGCCCATTCCCGGCGCGCAGGGCTGCAATGTGCGTTACGGCACGGCACCCGAAAAGCTTTATCAAAGCTGGATGGTCTACGATGCCAACGAGGTGACGTTGTCCACGCTGATCGCGGGGCAAGATTATTATCTCTGCGTGGACAGCTTTAACGAAAACGGCGTCACACCGGGCGAGGTGTTCGCGCTGTGACGGCATGGAATGGGGCGGCCGATAAACAAAGCCCCCCAATTTTAAGGGGCGGCTTTGTCGGCTGCCCCTGAAGGAGGAAAAACGATGGCGATGAAGGCCGTACAGCAGTTTATGCTCGGCACGGCGCTGAACAGCGCGGCGCAGGCGCGCCAGACGCTCGGCGCCATCAAGGCGGCGGGGTATGACGGCATCGAGCTTTGCAGCTTTATGATCCACCCAACGGGCCTTGCGGTGCGTTTGCTCACAAAGGCTGCCGGCATGCCCACGGGCAACGGCGGCAAGCTCGACTGGCACGCGCTCATCCGGGAGAGCGGGCTTTCCGTTGCAAGCCTGCATACCGATCTTGGAGCCGTGGAGCGCGATGCCGCGGCCGTTGCGCGGGAATGCGAAGGCTTTGATACCGGCATTGCCGTGATTACCGGCATGTACCGCTTTGCTTACGGCGACGCGGCGGCGGTGCACGAGCTTGCCGCGCGGCTGAACCGGGCCGGCGCGGCGCTGGCTAAACACGGCGTACGCCTTTTGTACCACAACCACAACTGCGAGCTGCAGCGTGTGGAGGACGAAAAGCGCGCGTATGATCTTTTGATCGACGAGACCGACCCTGCCGCCGTGAACTTTGAATTCGACAGCTACTGGTTTGCCGAGGGCGGCGCAAACGCGGCGGATTGGATGCGCCGTTTGGGCGCGCGCATGAAGCTGTGGCATATCAACGACCGCGGCGCGCGCCTTGCCGGCGCGGCGATGACGCCCATTTTGAAGACGGACAGCATGGAGCTGGGTACGGGCAACCTGCCGCTGGAGCAGTGGGCGGCGCTGGCCGCCGGGAACGGCGTGGAGGCCGTAATCCTGGAAAGCCACCGCAACTGGCTGGAGAGATCGCCCATAAAAAGCATGCAGCGCAGCGCCGAATGGCTGAACCGACATTTTTGAAGCTTCCGCACCGGCACAAAAGCCGCCGGGAGGGTCTGCCGTCCCCGGGGATGGCGCGAAAATGCCTTTGATCTGTTTGGAGGAGAAAAACGATGATCGATCTGAAGCCGTATTTCATCACCGTGCCGCGCGCATACACGGAAGGCACGGTGGAGGTGTTCGAGCAAGCCGTGCAGGTACCCGGCGCCGTGAAGAGGGCGACGCTTGCCGTTACGGCGCTGGGCGTTTATGAGGCGCAGCTGAACGGCAAAAAGGCGGGGGATGTGTTCCTTGCCCCCGGCCACACCTATTATCCGCACAATCTGCATGTGCAGCAATACGATGTAACACACCTGCTGTGCGCAGGCGGTAATACGCTGCGGGTTTATCTGGGGCAGGGCTGGTACTGCGGACGCTTTACGCACGAGAACAAAACAAAAATTTACGGCGAGGCGCCCGCTGTTTCGTGGGCGCTGGAGCTGGAGCATGCCGACGGGACAACCGCCCGGTACACCTCTGCGGATGCCGACGTGCGCGCCGTGCAAAGCCCGTATGCCTATGCGGGGCTGTACGACGGCGAAGAGGTGTTTGCCGACGGCGGCCCGACCCCTGTAATCCAGCCGGTTCCCTATGCGGGAAGGCTGCCGGACGTACTGGAGCAAAACGATGTCTGCGTCCGCCTGCGCGAGGAGATGCCGGTGGTTTGCGCAAGAGAGAAAAACGGCGCGACCATTCTGGATTTTGGGCAGAATTTTGCGGGTGTGGTGACGATTGATCCCGCAAAAATGAACGGCGATATGCTGCGCCTGCGCCATGGCGAGCGGCTGAACAACGACGGCAGCCTGTATACCGTAAATCTGCGCAGGGCAAAGGCGGAGCTTGTGTACCACAAAGGGGCGGAGCGCGTGCCCTATACGCCGCGCTTTGCCTATATGGGCTTTCGCTACATCGAGCTGACAGGCTGCGGCTACACGGACGGCCTGATCACCGCGCATGCCGTTTACAGCGATATGGAGCGCACGGGCGAATTTGCCTGCGAAAACAGTCTTGTGCAGCGGCTTTACCAAAACCAGCTGTGGGGGCAGAAATCCAACTATGTGGAGGTGCCCACCGATTGCCCGCAGCGCGACGAGCGCATGGGCTATACGGGCGACGGGCAGGTATTTGCCCGAACGGGCATGTACAATTTTGATACCGAGGGCTTTTGGCTGAAGTTTTTAAAGGATATCCGCTATTCCCAGGCCGACAACAGCGAGGGCTATGTCGCGCCCACCGTCCCGGCCGAGGGCCCGGTGGGCATCGGCTTTATCAACATGCTGGGCTGGGCCAACTGCGATACGATCGTGCCAGAGCAGCTCTATTGGCAGTACGGCAGTGATGCCGCGCTGCGCGCCCAGTACGAGAGCATGAAAACGCTCGCAGACTGCGAGATCCGCCACATGGGCGGCCTGATGGGCAAAAAGGATCTGTGGATCGGCCCGAATCTGGGCGATTGGCTTGCCCCGGGCAAGGATATCAAATATATGGCGATGCACAACGGCCCGGTGTCGAATGCGTTTGTTGCAAACGATCTGCGCATTCTGGCATGGGCGGCGGAATATTTCGGCGAGTCGGACGCCGCCGCGCGCTACGCTGCACAGCTTGCAAAAACGCGCGCGGCCTACTGTAAGGCGTTTATCAAAAAAAACGGCTCCATGAAGGACGATTATCAGGGCGCTTACGTGATGGCGCTTTCGTATGTGCTGGAAAAGGGCGCACTCTGGGACGCCGTGTTTGCAAAGCTTTTGCAAAAGCTTCGCGCCGAGGGCATGCAGACAGGCTTTTTTGCCACGGCGCAGCTGCTGCCGCTGCTGGCCGAAAACGGGCAGGAGACCCTTGCATACGACCTGCTGCTGCAGGAGGGCTGCCCCGGCTGGATGTATCAAATCAAGCACGGCGCTACGACCATTTGGGAACGGTGGGATGCCATCCGCCCGGACGGAACCGTGAACGAAAGCGATCAGAACGGCAGCAATATGGTGTCGTTCAATCACTATGCGTTCGGCGCCGTGGGACAGTTCTATTATCAGTATATTCTGGGCATCCGGCCGGCCGCGCCCGGCTTTGCAAAAGTGCGCATCGCTCCGGTAACGGACGCGCGTCTTTGCAGTGTTTCCGGCAGCTATCAAAGCCGCGCGGGCAAAATCCGCTCGGCCTGGCGGGTGACCGGCGAGAGCGTGGAGTTCGAGATCGACACGCCCGTGGAGACAGAGCTTGCGCTGCCCGGCCTTCCGGTGCGCACCGTGCCCGCCGGGCATTATCGCGAATGTGTTCCCCCAAAACAGAGCGAAACGCGCAGCGCCCTTTCCAATGTGTGATCCCCGAATGAATCTTCGGCCGTGTTCCGCGCGGGGCTGCCGTCTAAAGAATTTTGCAGAGCGCGTTTTCGACGAATAACGGCCTTTTGATCGCGCAGTTTACGCAACAGTCGAAAATGGTCGATTATTTTCACTTGCATGCGGCGCAAAAATCCGGTACACTGTTAATTAGACGATAGTTGTATCAATCGCAGCAAAAAACGGCATCCCGCTACGTCCCGGCGGCAAGCTTGTCCCGCATGTTTCGAAAAAGGATCGCCGGCTGTACGCCCCCTTTGCCGCCAGCCCATGAAGCGGGTCGGATCTTCCCGGAAGATTCGATTTGTTTTGAAAGTTGATTGATCCAGCGATCCCTTTGTGAAAGTGGGGGAATGGGCATGGAAACGACACAGGTGATCTACACACGGAGTTTTTCAAATTTCGGTCGGCTTCAAGAGGCACATATCCTGCAATATATCCTGACAAACGATCCGCAGGAGACGCTGCCGTTTGGCGTTGCCATTGCGATGCTGCGGCAAAACGATCGATCCACCCAGTTTTGCCGTGCGCTTTTTGGATGGAAAGAGGATGCCTGCCGCCTGCTGGCGTTTCTGTGGGAGAATGCCGTGGACCCGCAGACAATGCCGGGGCTGATCGAGGATCTGAGGCGTGCGGATCTGCTGCCTTGCTGGAAAGAGGAAAAGTGATCGTTCACATGGGTGAAAATGGTAAGATCCGTGTGCTGATCGCGGAGGACGACCCCATTCAGAGAAAGCTTTTGCACGATGCACTGGAGATGGAGCGGGATATCGTCTGCTGCGGGCAGGCGCGGGACGGTGTGGAGGCGCTGGAAGCGCTTCGCCGCGAGGAGCCGGACGTTCTTTTAATGGATGTTGTGATGCCCAATATGGATGGGGTCGATCTGCTGTACGAGCTGCGCGAGCAATCGCTGCCCAAGCGCCCGCGCATCATTGCCCTCAGTGCGTTCGGGCAGGAGCACATCGCGCAAACAGTGCTCTCGCAGGGAGCGGATTGGTTTTTGCTCAAGCCCTATCGCCTCGATCTGCTGTTTCACCGCATCCGCACATTGGTAGAGCAGGACAGGCACGACTGCGGTACCTTGCCGGCCCGGCCGGTTTCCCGCGCCGTCATGAAGCTGGGCATCCCGACAAACGCATTTGGCTATTCGTATTTGGAGCAGGCGCTGACGATCCTGATTTCCCACGAGGGAAACTGTCTGATGGGAAAGGATGTCTATGGCGCCATCGCCGTTTCCAACCGAACCACGGCGCAATGCGTGGAAAAGGCGCTTCGCAAGGTGATCCGCCAGGCCTTTGATGCCGATTCCGAGGCTTTGCACCATATTTTGCAGCTGGGCGGCGTAGAACAGGCAAAGCATCTTTCCAACGGCCGTTTTCTCACGCTGATGGCGCAAAGCCTCCGGCAGGAGAGGCAATGAGCATGGCCTTGCACAGCGCATACCGCCGGGAAGACCCTCTGCCTGCGAGAAAAACGCAGGCCTCTCCGGATGCCGGCAGACGCTTGGGCTTGGCCTGCGGCGGCCGATAACAGAGGATGCTGCGATACCGCATTTTTACAACAAAGGAGGCTGTGCCGATCGCATGAAAAAAAGGACAAACGATGTCCTGGTGCAATATTTTAAGCAAACACTCTCCGAGGAACTAACACTGCAGGAGCTTTTACAGGCCGCGGCCAATGCGTTTACGGAGCTTTTGCAGGCGAGTGCCGTTTACTTTTTTACCGAAAAGGGAACATTGCTGCCCCCGTCAGAGCCGGCCCGGGGCGCATGTCCGCACACGGCAGAGCCGGCAAAGGGAAAACGCTCGTCCGGCCGCGTCCAAAAGGCCCGGCCGGGCAGCTGGCCCGCGGCACCGCCGGAACCGGAGCTTTTCAAAAAAATTGAGACTTGCTTGGCAGGAAAGGCCGGCAGGTCTGTTTGTGTTTGTAAAAAAGACGCGGCGTGCAGGGTATGGCGGCTGTTTTGGCTTAAAGCAAAGCAGGCGGTATGCGGCGCAGTGGTTTGCGCAATGCCGGCTGCCCCGGACGCGGAAATGCTGTCCGGGGCGCACCGCCTGGCCGGATGCGTTGCGCCACGCTTTGCCGCACTGGCAAAAAAGCCGGGGCAGCGGCCGGTTTCCGCGCTTTCGGAGGATACGGCTGCCATGCTGTCGCATGAATTTAAAACGCCGCTCACAGGGGCGCTCACTTCTCTGCAGCTCTTGCGGCGCAAGCTGAAGGCCGAAGCGGAAATTTTGCCGGAGGGCGCGGGACAATATCTCGATTATGCCGAGCTGAATTTGTATAAGGCGCTGCGCCTGGCGATCAATCTGGTGGAAGCGCAGTATGCCGGGTCGGGCAGGCGTTTTGTTCGCCCGGAATACACCGATCTTGCAAAAATGCTTGCAGAGCTGGTAGAGAGCACGCAGCCCTATGCGGAGATAACCGGCGTGCGGCTCGTGTTTGAAAACTGCGCGGGCGAGGGGTGCGGCCTTGTATGCGACGTGTTTTATCTGGAGCGTATTCTTTTAAATCTGCTGTCGAATGCGTTCCGGTACGCGCCGCAAAACAGTCTTGTCCGCGTGGCGCTGCAGCAGGGCGAAGCCGAACTGTTGATCTGTGTAGAGGATGAGGGGCCGGGCATTTCGCAGGAAATGCGCGAATGTCTGTTCCAAAAATTCCGGCACGGACCGGGCGAGCACACTGGCGCCGGATTGGGCCTGTACCTTTCGCAATGCTTTTCCGGGGAAATGGGCGGCACGCTACATGCGGAAAACCGCCCGCAGGGCGGCGCGCGCTTTACACTTTGCCTGCCGCGCACGGGAGAGAACGCTTCCGGCCCATCTTCCGAGACGCTGCACGGGCCTTCGGCTGCGTACCACACCGATTCCCGGGACACGCTGCTGCGGATCGAGTTTTCCGAATTGCTTTGTCAAAAATGCATTTAGCGGCTTTACTTTACCGGCAAAATCATGTAGAATGAGAGAAAGAAAACTGTGCGGCGGAGGTGCTGAAATGTCGGTGAAGTATAAACGCGTTCTGCTCAAGCTCAGCGGAGAGGCGCTGGCCGGGGACAAGGGCTTTGGCCTCGAGGTGGAAACGATTCGTAAAATCTGCGAGGGGATCCGCGATGCGCATGCGCTTGGCGTGCAAATTGGCATCGTTGTGGGCGGCGGCAATTTCTGGCGCGGCCGTTCCAGCGGCGAAATGGAACGCACCCGGGCAGACCAGATCGGGATGCTTGCCACAGCGATGAACGGGTTGGCCGTGGCGGACGCTCTGGAGCAGCTCGGCGTTGAAGTGCGCGTGCAGACGGCGCTTTCCATGCAGCAGGTGGCGGAGCCCTACATTCGCAACCGCGCAATCCGCCACATGGAAAAGGGCCGTGTCGTGATTTTTGCGTGCGGCACGGGCAATCCGTTTTTTTCCACCGATACGGCGGCGGCGCTGCGTGCGGCAGAGATCAATGCAAATATCATCTTCAAGGCCACCATGGTGGACGGCGTGTACGATCGGGACCCCAAAAAACATCCGGATGCACGAAAATATGATTCGCTCACTTTCAGCTGCGTGCTGTCCGAAAAGCTGGCAGTGATGGACAGCACCGCTGCTACCATGTGCCGCGACAATGCGCTGCCCATTCTGGTATTTGATATTCTGCATCCCGAAAATATTGCAAAAGCAGCGATGGGCGAGCCGATCGGAACGCTCGTAACCGAACAGTAAGGAGGAAAAACATGAGCGCAGAGACAAAAACCTACGAAGAAAAAATGGAAGGCGTGATCCGGCATCTGGCAAAGGAGCATGCCACCATCCGCGCGGGGCGCGCCAATCCCGCCATCCTCGACCGCGTTATGGTGGATTATTACGGTACGCCTACCCCCATCAATCAGGTGGCGGCGGTATCCGTGGCCGAGGCGCGTGTGCTGACGATCAGCCCGTGGGATGCCTCGCTGATGCGCGCCATTGAAAAGGCGATCCTCACCTCCGACATCGGCATCAACCCCACCAACGACGGCCGCATTATGCGTTTGGTGTTCCCCGCGCCCACAGAGGAGCGCCGCAAGCAGCTGACAAAGGACGCCCAGCATATGGGGGAAGAGGCAAAGGTGGCCGTGCGCAATGTGCGCCGTGACGCGCTGGATAAATTCAAAAGCATGAAAAAGGCCGGAGAACTGACAGAAGACGATTTGAAAAACATGGAAAACGAAATGCAGAAGATCACAGACAAATTTATCAAAGAGATCGATAAAACCTGCGAGGCGAAGAACAAAGAGATCATGGAGATCTGACGCCGAGAGCCAGGGCTGCCGCGCGGAAAATCCGCGCGGCATTCGGTTTTTCGTTTTTATCACTCGATCCATTCGAATCCAAACACAAGGTGAGCGCCGGTGGGCTGCCGCGGCGTTTTACTGGGCGTATCCGCAAAGGGGGATTCCCATATGGCATTGGAACCGGGCGTGGCAAAGGGCCTCAGCATCGGCATCATCATGGACGGAAACGGCCGCTGGGCCAAAAAGCGCGGCCTGCCGCGCACCGCCGGGCACACAAAAGGCGCGGATGTGTTTCGCGATATCATCCGCTACTGCAACGAGCTGGAACTGGCCAGCGTAACCTTTTACGCCTTTTCCACCGAAAACTGGTCGCGGCCGGCAGAAGAGGTGAACGGCATCATGAAGCTGTTCGGCGAATACCTTATTATGGCCTATGACTATCAGAAGGAAAACAACCGCGTCGTGTTTCTGGGCGATCGTTCGGCGCTGCCGGAAAGACATCAGGAGCTGATGAGCGACATTGAACAGAAAACGCGCGGCAATACCGGCACGATCTTGAACGTGGCCGTGAATTACGGCGGGCGGCAGGAGCTGGTGCGCGGCATTCAGATCCTCGCCCGGCGCGTTTTGGAAGGGCAGCTGCAGCCCGATGAGATCGATGCGAACGCCGTTTCGGACGTGTTGTATACCGCCGGCCAGCGCGACCCCGATTTTATTTTGCGCCCCAGCGGGGAACACCGGCTTTCCAACTTTATGCTGTGGCAGGCATCTTATGCGGAGTTTGTGGATATGGACGTTTTGTGGCCGGATTTTACACGGAACGATCTGGATCGCGCGATCGAAGAATACCGTTCCAGAAGCCGCCGCTTCGGCGGGCTGTAAGTGCGAAGGGAGATGCTTTTATGAAAACAAGGATCATAACCTCCGCGGTCGGTCTTGTGGTGCTGTTTGCGGTTATGGCGCTGTTTGATACATTTGTATTCAACATTGCCATCGCGGCGATCTGCCTGCTTGCAATCCACGAGGTGTTCCGGGCATTTCAGCTGGAAAAAACAGCCTGCCTGTACTGGGGCTTTGTTCCGTATACGCTTTTGGTGATGTTCAGCGATCTTGGCAAAGTGCGGGTGATGCTTTTGCCGTTTTCCTATCTGTTTGCACTCTATCTGGCCGTCTGCGTGATCCGGCACTCCAAAAGCATCGAGTTTGCAAAGCTGGGCGGGATGGTGCTGTATGCGTGCATTATTCTGTTCTGTTTTTATTCGTTTATTTATCTTAAGCAGCTGCTGCCGCGCGAGATCTACGGCTATGATGCGCTCTATTTTATTTTTCTGGCGCTTGGGTTTGCCTGGGGCGGAGACAGCGCCGCCTATTTTGCGGGGCGCGCGTTCGGAAAACACAAGCTTGCGCCTGTGGTAAGCCCCAATAAAACAGTGGAGGGCGCGATCGGCGGCGTTCTGGGCAGCATGCTGCTCGGCGTGCTGGTAACGCTCTGCTATACGGCGCTGCACGGTCAGCTGGAGGGCGTGCGGCTGCATTCGGCCGGGCTGCAGTTTTACGCTGTGATCGTGCTGCTGGCGGGGGTGGGCTCCGTGCTGGGGATTGTGGGCGATCTGTTTGCCTCTGTGGTAAAACGCCAGTGCGGCATCAAGGATTACGGTACGATCTTTCCGGGCCACGGCGGCATTATGGATCGCTTCGACAGTGTGATCTTTATTGCGCCGCTGGTAGCCATGGTTGTGACGGCCGTGTTTTACCGCTATACGGGAGTATGAGGCGCTTATGAAGACAAAACAGGTTACGGTTTTGGGTTCCACCGGCTCCATCGGCACGCAGAGCCTGGACGTGATCCGCGCACAGGGGTATGGGGTTTTCGGCCTTGCGGCGCATTCCAACGCGGCGCTTCTGGCACGGCAGATCGAAGAATTTCACCCGCGCGCCGTTGCGCTTGTGGACGAGGCGGCGGCGGAGCAGCTGGCGCGCACGCTGCAGGGCATGCCCTGCGCGCCCGTTTTGCTGCGCGGCAGGGAGGGGCTTCGGGAGCTTGCGTCGACGCAGGGCGCGGATATCGTGCTGAACGCCGTGGTGGGCATCGCCGGCCTTGCCGCAACGCTGGCGGCCATCGAGAGTGGGCACGATGTTGCGCTGGCCAACAAAGAGAGCCTGGTCACGGGCGGGAGCCTGGTGATGGAGGCCGTGCGGCGGCACGGTGTGAAGCTGCTGCCCGTAGACAGCGAGCATTCGGCGATCTTTCAATGCCTGCAGGATGCATACGCGGCAAAAAGCCTGCAAAAAATATTGCTGACTGCCTCCGGCGGGCCCTTTTTTGGCAAAACACGCGCAGAGCTTGCCGGTGTAACAAAAAAGGATGCGCTGCGGCACCCGAACTGGAGCATGGGAAGTAAAATTACCATTGATTCCGCTACACTGATGAACAAGGGGCTGGAGCTGATTGAGGCGGTATGGCTGTTCGGCCTGCCGGCAAAACAGATCCAGATCGTGGTGCAGCGGCAGAGCGTGATCCATTCCATGGTGCAGTTCAGCGACCATTCCGTTCTGGCACAGCTGGGTGTGCCGGATATGCGCATCCCCATTCAATATGCGCTTACCTGGCCGCACCGCGTGCCGGGCTGCGCGCCGGAGCTGGATTTTACCACGCTGCGCACCCTCACCTTTGATACGGCTGATGAAGAAACGTTCCGCTGCCTTGCCGCCTGCAAAAAAGCCATTGGCATGGGGGGGCTTGCGCCCTGCGCGGCAAATGGCGCAAACGAGGAGGCCGTGCGCCTGTTTTTGGAGGATCGGATCCCGTTCCTGAAGATCGGCGAACTGGTAGAGGGCGCGGTGGAAAGCGATTCCTTCGGCGGCTCCTATACGCTGGAGGACGTCTATGCATGCGATGCGGCGGCGCGCGCATATGTTTTAGAGCATTTGTAAAAGCAACATTTTGCGGCATTTTTTGAAACGCTCCGTGCGGGGAGGCCGGGCTTTCAATGCCGCAAGAAGGATCAGACAAGGGCAGGTGATAGCATGACGGCATTTTTAAGCGGGATCGGATCGATGCTGCTGACAGTTGTGGCGTCTGTTTTTGTGTTTGGGCTTGTGATCTTTATCCACGAGCTGGGGCATTTTCTTACGGCAAAATTCAGCGGCATCAAGGTAAACGAATTTGCGCTGGGCATGGGGCCAACGATCTTCAGCCGCACGCGCGGCGAAACCAAATACGCGCTGCGTCTGCTGCCGGTGGGAGGCTTTGTCAGCATGGAGGGTGAGGATGAGGAGAGCGACCGGCCCGGCTCGTTTACAAAGGCGCCGGTGGGCAGCCGCATCCTTGTTACGGTGGCCGGCGCGGTGATGAACCTGCTGCTCGGCTTTGTGGTGCTGCTGTGCGTGGTGTGTTCGCAGGAGCTTGTCAGCACGCGCACGGTGCTGCAATTTTACGAGGGCGCCTCCACGCAGCAAACCGGTTTGCGCGAGGGGGATACGATCGTCGCCGTCAATGGGCGGCGATGTTTTGTCGCAAACGACATTGTCTACGAATTTGCGCGCACACAGCAGGGAAAGGCCGATTTTACCGTGCTGCGCAACGGCCAAAGGGTACAGCTGAACGACGTGACGTTCGATACCTACGAACAGGACGGCGTCAGCCAGATGGTGATTGATTTTGTGATCCTTGGCGAAAAAAAGACGGTGATCGGCGTGCTGCGCGAGGCGGGGAACTGGACGCTTTCTTTGGGACGCATGGTGATCCTGAGCCTGACGGATCTGATTACGGGACGCATTGCCGTCAATAATCTGTCCGGCCCGGTGGGGATCGTTTCCGCTATCAGCGAGGCGTCCAGCGCGGGGATCTCTTCGCTGCTCATGCTGCTCGCGCTCATCACCATCAATCTGGGCGTATTCAATTTGCTGCCGATCCCCGCGCTGGACGGCGGGCGACTGCTGTTTTTGGTGATCGAGGCGATCCGCCGCAGGCCAATCAGCCAAAAATACGAGATTGCCGTCAATGCCGCGGGCTTTGTGCTGCTGATCGGCCTGATGGTTTTTGCAACGTTCAACGATATTACCAAATTGATTTCATAAAGGGCTGCGGGAATACAACCTGTTTTTTGTGGGAACAGCCTATTGGGCGGGGGAGAGCTTATGCGAAAGAAAACGCGCACGGTAAAAATCGGCGGGGTATCCATCGGCGGAAACGCACCCATCGCCGTACAGAGTATGCTGAATGTGCCCATTGGGGATCTTGAGGGCAACGTGGCTCAGGCGAAGCGGCTGGAGGCCGAGGGCTGCCAGATTATTCGGGTTACGGTGCCAAGTGCGGCGGACGCGCGCGTGGTAACGGCGTTAAAAAAGGCCGTTGCAATGCCTGTGGTGGCGGATATCCATTTTGATCACCGGGCGGCGCTGGCCTGTGTGGAGGCCGGCGCCGACAAAATTCGCCTCAATCCCGGCAACATCGGCGCAGACGAGCGCGTGGCCGAGGTGGCGCGCTCGTGCCGCGCGCACGGCGTACCCATCCGCATCGGCGTGAACGGCGGCAGCATGGAAAAAGAAATTCTGGCCAAACATGGCGGCGTTACCCCCGAGGCGCTGGTAGAAAGCGCGATGTATCATGCAGCGCTGCTGGAAAAGCATGATTTTAACGATATCGTCATTTCGATCAAATCCTCAAATGTTCCCGTTGTGGTGGCCGCGTACCGCCTGCTGAGCGAACGGTGCGATTATCCCCTGCATGTCGGTGTTACCGAGGCGGGTACATACCGCATGGGCCTCATCAAATCGGCAATGGGCATCGGGACGCTGCTCTTGGAGGGTATCGGCGATACCATCCGCGTTTCCTTAACGGACGAGCCCGAGAAAGAGATCCGCGCGGGCTTTGATATTCTGCGCGCCGCGGGCCATTTGGTGCCCGGGCCGGAGGTGATCAGCTGCCCCACCTGCGGGCGTACCAACATCCAGGTTGCGCAGATCGCAGCCGAGGTAGAGGAGCGTCTGCGCGGCTGCGAAAAGCCCATCCGGGTAGCCGTGATGGGCTGTGTGGTAAACGGGCCTGGCGAGGCGCGGGATGCGGATGTCGGCATCGCCGGCGGAAAGGATTGTGCAATGCTGTTCATCAAGGGAAAACAGGTGCGCCGGATCGAGGGGGATTATGTGGATGCGCTGTGCGCCGAGGTGCAGCGGCTGGTGGCGTCCGAACGATGAAGCCGTTATTAACACAGCTTTGGCCGCAGTTTACGGCAGACGCGGATTTTATGGCGAGCTTCGGCAGCGCGGTTGTGGAGCGTGTTGCCGCCGACCGCAAAAAGATGACGGTGACCGTGATCTTTCGCACCGCAAATTATGTTCCCACAGAGGTACGCGGACGTCTTGCGGCGTCGCTGGGGCCGCTGTTTCCCGGCTTTGCACTCCAATTGCAGGGCCTGTTTTCGTATACATGCCTGACACCGGAGGCGGTGCTGGCGCTGGCCCGGGAGCTGCGGGAGGAAGGCCTGCCCGTGAACGGATATCTTTCGGGTGCACAGGCACAGGTAGAGGGCGAGCAGGTCACAGTTTGCGTGTACCACGGCGCGCTTTTGCTCACACAAATGGATTTTGCCGGGCGGCTCGAGGCGCGCATCGGCCTGTGTACCGGCGTGCGCCCGCGTGTAACGCTGCAGTGTGAAGCCACCGTTGACGCCGCAGAGGTGGAGCGGCATATCCAGGAAAAGGCGCCGCCTGCGCCCCGCGTGTTTCGGGAAAACAGCGTAAAGGGATCTGTCGAGATCCCGGGCCTCGCGCTGGAACAGTCCACCGTCCGGCTGGTGACGGGCAAGGCATTCCAGCCCAAGGAACTGACGCCGCTGCGCGAGCTGGGCGCGGATACAGATAAAGTAACCGTCTGGGGCGATGTGTTCGCAAAGGATCTGCGGGGCACCCGCCGCAAGATCTACACGATCTCCATCACGGATTACACCGGCTCGGTCAATTTAAAAATCTTTCCGCAGGAGGGCGAAAGCTGCGAAAAATGGGAGCAGCTTGCCGTTGGCGATACGGTGATCCTGAAGGGCAACTGCGCCTTCGACCGGTTCGACCACGATTACGTGATCAATCCGCGCGATATGATGAAGGCAACGCGCAAAAAACGCACGGATAACGCGCCCGAAAAGCGTGTTGAGCTGCATCTGCACACCAAAAAAAGCAGTATGGACGGCTTCTGCGACCCGGCGGAGGTTGTGAACACCGCGCACCGCATGGGGCACCGCGCCGTTGCGATCACCGATCACGGCGTGGTGCAGGGCTTTCCGCCGGCGATGCTGGCAGTGGATGCGATCCACAAAAAAGATCCGGATTTCAAGTTGATCTATGGGGTGGAAGCCTACTTTGTGGACGATATGATCCCCGTGGTATACGGCGCGGCGAAGGGGCCCCTCAGCGGTTCGTTCGTGGTGTTCGATCTGGAGACGACCGGCCTTTCGCCCACGGACTGCGCCATCATCGAGATCGGCGCGGTGATCGTGGAAAACGGCGAGATCACAGAGAGCTATAATACCTTTGTGGATCCCGGCTGCCATATCCCGGCCGAGATCACAAAAATTACCAATATCACTGACGAGATGGTGTCCGGCGCGCCGGGGCCAAAAGAGGCCCTGCGCGATTTTCTGCGCTTTGCAGACGGCCGCGTTCTGGTTGCGCACAATGCGCACGGCTTTGACGTGCGCTTTTTAAAGGCCGGCGCACAGCGCTTTGGCGTGCCGTTTCAAAACGCGTATCTGGATACGCTCCCCTTGGCGCAGGCATTGTATTTGGGGCTGCGCAACTATAAGCTGGATACCATCGGAAAACATCTGGAAATTCCGCCCTTTCAGCATCATCGGGCCTGCGACGACGCGCGCGCGCTGGCGCAGATCTTTGTAAAAATGCTCGAGGATCTTAATCTGCGCGGCGTAACGGAGCTTGAAAACGTTAATACGGGCCTTGGCGGCGCCCGTGAGCTTGCCAAAAAGAATTATCACATGATCCTGCTGGTGCGCAACGCCGTGGGGCTGAAAAATCTGTATCGGATCATTTCGGCGGCGCATCTGGATTACTTTTTTAAGGTGCCGCGCGTGCCGCGCAGCCTTTTGAACCAATACCGGGAGGGCCTGATTGTCGGCTCGGCCTGTGAGGCGGGCGAGCTGTACCGCGCCATCGTGGAGGGCCGCAGCTTTGAAGAGCTGTGCGGTATTGCCGCCTACTATGATTATCTTGAGGTGCAGCCTCTGGGCAACAACGCGTATATGCTGCGCGAAAACAGAGTGGACAGCATGGAGCGGATCCAGGAATTCAATCGAACGGTCATCCGGCTTGGCGAGACACTGGGTAAAATGGTGGTCGCCACCGGCGACGTGCACTTTATGGAGCCGGAGGATGCCATCTACCGTGCGGTGCTACAGGCGGGCAACGGTTTTTCCGATGCGGACAATCAGGCGCCGCTCTACTTTCGCACCACGGACGATATGCTGGCGCAGTTTGACTATCTGCCGCCCGAAAAGGCGCGCGAGATCGTGATCACAAACCCAAACCGCATTGCGGATATGATCGACGGCGATCTGCGCGCGATCCCCAAAGGACTGTATACCCCCACGATCGACGGCGCGGATGAATCGCTGCGCGCGGATACCATGCGCACCGCGCGGGAACGCTATGGCGATCCGCTGCCGGAGCTGGTGGAAAAGCGCCTTGTGCGCGAGCTGGATTCCATCATCAAGCACGGCTTTGCGGTGCTTTATGTAATTGCGCAGAAGCTGGTGCAAAAAAGCGAGGAATACGGATATCTTGTGGGGTCGCGCGGGTCCGTGGGATCTTCGGCCGTGGCGCATTTTTCCGGTATCTCCGAGGTGAACAGCCTGCCGCCGCATTATTTATGCCCCGCGTGCAAGTGGAGCGAATTCTTTACTGACGGATCCGTCGCCGACGGCTTCGATCTGCCGGACAAAGACTGCCCCCGCTGCGGGCACAGGCTGCTGGTAGACGGGCACGATATTCCCTTTGAAACGTTTCTTGGCTTTGACGGCGACAAGGAGCCGGATATCGATCTGAACTTTTCCGGCGAGGTGCAGAGCCGCGTCCATCGCTATACCGAGGATCTGTTCGGGCACGATTATGTGTTCAAGGCCGGTACGCTTTCCGAGCTGCAGGATAAAACGGCATACGGCTATGTCAAAAAATACCTCGAGGAGCGCGGGCGCATTGTCAGCCACGCCGAGGAAAATCGCCTGGTGCAGGGCTGCGTAGGGGTAAAGCGCACCACGGGCCAGCATCCGGGCGGCATGGTGGTGGTGCCAAACAGCTACGATGTGTACGATTTTACCCCCATCCAGCACCCGGCAGACGATAAGGAAAAAGGCCTTATCACCACACATTTCGAGTTTAAATACCTGCACGACACCATTTTAAAGCTGGACGAGCTGGGACACGACGTCCCCACGATGTATAAATATCTGGAGGATATGACGGGCATCAAAATGGACGCCGTTCCAATGAACGACCCCAAGGTGATCTCGCTGCTGGTATCCACCGAGGCGCTCGGCGTAACGCCGGAGCAGATTGACAGCCAGACGGGAACGTTCGGCATCCCGGAGCTTGGCACCAATTTTGTGCGAAATATGCTCATCGAAGCGCAGCCGAAAAGCTTCGGCGATCTGATCCAGATCTCGGGCCTTTCGCACGGCACGGACGTGTGGAACGGCAACGCGCAGGATCTGATCCGCGACGGCGTGTGCACGATCTCGGACGTGATCGGCACGCGCGACAGCATTATGACGTATCTGCTGCATAAGGGCGTGGAACCGAAGCAGGCGTTCAACATCATGGAGCTGACGCGTAAGGGCAAGGTGGCGAAGGGCGGCTTCCCCGAGGGCGCAGAGGATATGCTGCGTGCCCATGGCGTGCCGGAATGGTATCTGGACAGCTGCAAAAAAATCAAGTATATGTTCCCCAAGGCGCATGCCGTGGCATATCTGATCGCGGCGATCCGGCTGATGTGGTTCAAGGTATACCATCCGCTGGCGTTTTATGCCACGTTTTTCACGGTGCGGGGCGACGATATCGACTACGAGGCGGCGGTGGGCGGCATTGCCGTGGCGCGCCGGCATATGAAGGAAGTAACGCAGCGCCTGAGGGAAGAAAAAAACGCCAAGGACGAGGACATTTTGGTATCGCTGCAGCTTGTGAACGAGATCCTGCAGCGCGGCTGCGAATTTTTGCCCATCCGCATCGGCAAAAGCCGTGCGCGCATTTATATAATCGAGGACGGAAAGATCCGTCTGCCGTTTATGGCTCTGAAGGGCGTGGGTACCGCCGCGGCCAATACGCTGGAGCGCGCAACGCTGGACGGCCAGAAATATCTTTCCGCCGAGGATCTGCAGTCCGCGTGCAGCGCCATCAGCAGCGCGGCAAAAAATGAGGGACAGTCTGAATACGGCACGGTATCCGGCACGGTGATGGATACGCTGGCAGAGATCGGCGCGCTGGGCGATCTGCCAAAATCGAGCCAGGTTTCGCTGTTTGAGTAAGAGCGCTGCTGTTTGAATAAAAGCGCTCGCGCCCGCGGGGCCGGCGCAGGCGCAGAAAATAGCCGGCGCCCGATTTGCCGTCTGCAAAAAACTTCGCCGCGCTTACAGGCGAAGCGCGGCGAAACGTTTTTCAATTTCGGGATGCTGCAGGGCGACCGTGCGCTCCGAAAGATAGCAAAGCGTGTTTTCGGCGGGGATCTTTGCAAAGCGCACGCATACGGCGCACAGCTCCTGAGTTTTGCGCCCCAGACGCTTGTTCCATTTGCGGTTGCCGTATTTGAGATCCCCCAGCACCGGAGCCCCCAAAAAGGCCAGATGCGCGCGGATCTGATGCGTGCGGCCCGTGATGAGCCCGATGCGGCACAGCGCGAGCGGGCCTTTGGCCTGCAGGATCTGAACATCGGTGACAATCTCTTTGTATCCCGGCGCGTTTGTCGCGCGCACATCGGCTTTGTTGCCCTTTTCCGTATGACGCAGATAAGCGGTATGGCGGCCCTTGGGCGGAATGCCGACGGTGATGCAGCAGTATTCCTTTTGCAAAAGCCCCAGACGGATGATCTCGTTCATATCGCGCAGTGCGGCGTAGTTTTTGGCGGCAAGTACCAGACCCTCGGTGCCGCGGTCGAGCCGGTTGCACAGCGCGGGAGCAAACGAGGCCTCGGCCTGCGCGTTGTATTCGCCCCGCTGGGCAAGCATGTTCTGAAACATTTCCACTAAGCTGGGATCTCCTGTGCGGTCGGAATGGCAGAGCAGATGCGCAGGCTTATACAGCACGGCAATATTATCGTCCTCGCAGACTACAGCAGGAGGAGGCATCCTCTTGCGGGGCGGCCGTGAGGCCGCCTGCGCAGCTGCTTTTGCAGCCGTCTGCCGGGCTGTTTGCATAGCCGCCTGCGGGGAGGTTCCCGCAGCTTCCCGCGGGGCTGCCGCGGGAAAGAACTCATCGTTCAGATACAGCTCGATCACGTCGCCCTCGCACAGGCGGTCGTCCGGCGCGCCTTTTTTTCCGTTTACCTTAATGCGCCGGTTGCGAAATGATTTGTACATCAGCGAGGACGGCAGTCCTTCGGTGACGCTGCTTACAAACCGGGACAGGCGCACCTCCGCCTCGTTTTTTCCGGCGATAAAGCGTTTCATACGGTTCACTCTCCAATCGGGAATACGCAAACGCTGCGAAAATGTATCATCAGCAAAGAATCCAGAGAAAGAAGGGGCTGTTTGTGGGAATGCACGACGATCACCGCCGGCGCGTATACGAGCGCTTTCTGCAGGAGGGGCTGGCCGGTTTTGAGGAGCACAATGCCATGGAGTTTCTGCTGTTCCTCGCACGGACGCGCGGCGATACCAACCCGCTGGCGCACACGCTGATCGACCGGTTCGGCAGTTTGTCCAACGTGCTGGACGCGCCCATTGAAGAACTGGAAGAAATGCCCGGCGTGGGGCATTCCAGCGCGGTGGTTTTAAAATTTATTCCACAGATGTGCGCCTATTATCTGAACAACAAGCTTTCTCAGCGGCGCACGCCGCTGGACAGCGTAAAGGCAGTAAGCGAGTTTTTTATGCCAAAGTTCTTTGGGCGCACCGAAGAGGCGCTCTACATGGCAGCAGTAGACGACCGCCGCCTGCTGCTGCGGTGCGTGGTGATCTCGGAGGGAACGGCCAACGCCACTTCCGTGCGCGTGGCAAAGATCGTTTCCGAAGCGCTGAAATGCGGCGCAACAGGCGTTGTGCTGGCGCACAACCATCCGCGCGGCCTCACGCTGCCCTCCGGCGACGATCTGGCGGTGACACAGGAGGTGTATCAGGCGCTTCGTCTGGTGAACATCCAGCTGCTGGATCACCTGATCTTTAACGAAAACGAATACGTCTCTTTTGCGCAGACAAATTATCTGGATAATATCCGATGGGGGATCCAAAGCCAGTAAAGGCTGTTGAAAAACAAAGCGCCGAATTTTTCAGGGGACGACTTTGTCAACAGCCCCAGACGGCAGAAGAAGAACACCGAACCCATCTGCATCATAACACACCCGCGGCGATTTGTCTAACATAATTGCAGCGATACGCGGAACACAGAATGCAAACCATATGGGGCTGCTGCCCGGGGCTTTTCCCTGTGCAGCGGCCCTTTGCGTTTTTGCGGTCTGTCACGCAAAAATGCTTTGTGCCATATAGTAAGGGCGTACAGTCGTTTTGCGTGTGTGCAGAAAACACGGATCGAACCGCCTCAGGACAAGGCGCAGAGCAGAAAAGCAAAAACGCTCCAATGGCCCGCACTGCGGGCCGCGCGGCTGTTTTGCTTTCTTATGGAATCGCCCGCAGGAGCCCGGGCGGGCTTTGAGCCGATTTTTCAATTGAGCCGATCCGACAAAAGAAGGTGACTCCATGAGATCCAATAAACCGCTGGCAGAACTGCACGAAGGCGAGTGTGCCCGGGTGACGGAGCTGCTGGTGCAAAATGGAATGCGCCGCCGGCTGCTGGATATTGGCCTGACGCCGGGCACCCGGGTGGAATGCGAGCTGAAAAGCCCGTCCGGAGACCCGGCAGCTTACCGCATCCGGGGCGCGCTGATCGCCCTGCGGCGCAGGGACGCCGCGTTGGTGCTGACGGAAACGGAATAAAAGAACGAACCGTTCTTTGAGGGGGAGAAAGAAGGGGGCACGGCTATGGAGAGGGGCAACGGCTTCGCCCGGGCGCGCGCGGACGAACCGCCGCGTCCGCACGCGCGGGCGCAGAAGCGGGAAACCGTCGTGGCGCTGGCGGGCAATCCCAATGTAGGCAAATCCACGGTGTTCAACGCACTTACCGGCATGCATCAGCATACGGGGAACTGGCCCGGCAAAACAGTCGTCAGCGCGCGGGGCTCCTGCGAGGTGCAGGGCAAACGATATCTTCTTGTGGATACACCGGGCAGCTATTCGCTGATGGCGCATTCCGCCGAGGAGCAGGCCGCGCGGGATTTTATCTGTTTTGGCGGCGCAGATGCTGTTGTGGTGGTGTGCGACGCATCCTGTCTGGAGCGCAATCTGGATCTTGCGCTCCAAACGATGGAAATTACAGACCGCGTCGTGGTCTGCGTCAATTTGATGGACGAAGCCCGGCAGCGCGGAACCTCGGTGGATCTTGCGCGGCTGGAGGCCCGTTTGGGCGTGCCGGTGGTGCCGGCCTGTGCGCGTGCCGGGCAGGGACTGCGCGAATTGATGCATGCGGTAGCGTGTGTTACGCGGGAAAAGCCATGCCAAGGCTGTTCCAAAACCCGCGAGCCCCAGCCAAAGGCCGCGCGCGGCGCACGGGAGGGAGCGCTTGACGGCCGCTGTTCGGGGTGCTGCTGCGCTTTGTGCAGCCCGGTGCGATATGCCGAGCCGATTGAACAGGCTTTGAAGCTTTTGATCCCGGCCGTCTCTGCGGTGCGCCCGGAAAAGGCGCCCGGCGCGCGCTGGCTTGCGCTGCGGCTGCTGGAGGGTGACAGGGCGCTTTGCGAAGGCATCGACCGCATGCTCGGGTTTTCTCTTGCCCGGCAGCCGGAGGTGGCATGCGCTTTAACACAGGCAAAGCAGAGCCTGAGCCGGGCGCACCTTACGGGGGCGGCGCTGTGCGATGCGATCGCGGACACTCTTGTGCGCACAGCTGGAGAGCTTTGCGCGGGTGTGATCCAAAAAACACCGACAAAACGGGAACGGCGCGACCGGCGGCTCGACCGGATTCTGACGAGCCGGCGCGCGGGCATTCCGCTGATGCTGCTGCTTTTGATCGGCGTTTTCTGGCTGACGATCACCGGGGCGAATCTGCCCTCGCAGCTGCTTGCGGACGGGCTGTTCCGGTTTGGCGAACAGCTGGCGAAGTGGCTTGCCCTGGCGGGGGCGCCCGAATGGCTGCGCGGGCTGGCGGTGGATGGCGCATACCGTGTGCTGGCGTGGGTGGTGTCGGTAATGCTGCCGCCGATGGCGATTTTTTTTCCGCTGTTTACGCTGCTGGAGGATCTTGGTTATTTGCCCCGTGTAGCGTTCAATCTGGACCGCTGCTTTCAAAAATGCCGTGCCTGCGGCAAGCAGGCGCTTACCATGGCTATGGGGTTTGGATGCAACGCGGCGGGGGTTGTGGGATGCCGCATCATCGATTCGCCGCGCGAACGGCTGATCGCCATTTTAACAAACAGCTTTGTGCCGTGCAACGGGCGGTTTCCCACGCTGACCGCGATCTTAACAATGTTTTTTGTCGGCAATTCCGGCGGCCTCGGCGCATCGCTGCTCTGCGCGCTGCTGCTTACCGGTTTGGTGCTGCTGGGCGTGGGGATGACATTTTTGGCGTCCCGCCTGCTCTCCGGCACGGTGCTGCGCGGCGTGCCCTCGTCCTTTACGCTGGAGCTGCCGCCCTACCGCAGGCCGCAGCTGGGCAAGGTGCTGGTGCGCTCGGTGCTGGACCGCACGCTCTTTGTATTGGGCCGTGCAGCGGCGGTTGCGGCGCCGGCGGGCGTGCTGCTGTGGTGTATGGCAAATCTTGCCGTTGGCGGACGCACGCTTTTGGCCGTCTGCGCGTCGGCGCTGGATCCGGTCGCGCGCTTTTTTGGGCTGGACGGCGTGATCCTGCTGGCGTTTGTGCTGGGCTTTCCCGCAAACGAGATCGTTGTGCCGATCATCATTATGGCGTATCTTTCTCAGGGCAGTCTGGTGGAGATGAACGATCTGTCCCTGCTGCGGGCCCTTTTGGTGCAAAACGGATGGACGTGGGTGACGGCGGTATGCACCATGCTGTTTTCACTGATGCATTGGCCCTGCTCCACAACGTGTTTGACGATCCACAAAGAGACGCAGAGCTGGAAATGGACAGCGGCGGCGGTTTTGCTGCCCACGGCCGCGGGATTGACGGCCTGTGCGCTGGTGGCAAATCTGGCCCGCGCATTCGCGGGAGGATAAAAAACAACCTTATGGTGTTCTTTTCTTTTCGCGCTTTTGGAACTGCGGAGCAGGGCAGACAAACTTTAAAGAAAGCTTTGTTGCAATGCACAAATTTGCAAAGAATAAAATGCAAAAATCGCCGAATTTAGGATTGCATTTTTCCGCTGTTTTTGCTATAATACAACCTAAAGGTGTTTATGGCCTGCGCATCGCCGCAGGGCAAGAGGAGGATGCGTATGGGCGAGGAGCAGAAAGACCGTTTTATTCTGAAGGCGCCGTATCAGCCGACGGGCGATCAGCCGGAGGCAATTGCGCAGCTGACGGACGGCCTGCTGCGCGGCGATAAATGCCAGACGCTGCTGGGTGTGACCGGCAGCGGAAAAACGTTTACGATGGCAAATGTCATTGCCAATCTGAACCGGCCCACACTGGTGCTGGCGCACAACAAAACGCTGGCAGCACAGCTTTGCACAGAGTTCAAGGAGTTTTTTCCGGAGAATGCGGTGGAGTATTTTGTCTCCTACTACGATTATTATCAGCCCGAGGCATATATCCCCAGTACGGATACCTATATTGAAAAGGACAGTGCCATCAACGACGAGATTGACCGGCTGCGCCATTCCGCCACGGCGGCGCTGTCGGAGCGCCGCGATGTGATCATCGTCGCCAGCGTTTCCTGCATCTATTCGCTGGGCGACCCCATCGATTACCGCAGTATGGTCATCAGTGTGCGGCAGGGCATGACGCTGAGCCGGGAAGAGCTGATGCGCCGTCTGGTAACGCTGCAATACGAGCGCAACGATCTGAACTTTGTACGCAACAAATTTCGGGTGCGGGGAGATATTGTCGAGATCAATCTTGCCTATATGAACGACGTGGCCATCCGCATTGAATTCTTCGGTGACGAGGTAGACCGCATCAGCGAGGTGAACGCCCTGACGGGCGAGCGGCAGGCCGTGATCCGGCATATCGCCATTTTTCCGGCCAGCCATTATATCGTATCGGGCGATAAAATGCGGGCGGGCCTTGCCCGCATCCGCGACGAGATGGACACGCAGGTAAAGGCGTTTACCGAACAGGGCAAGCTGCTGGAGGCTCAGCGCATTGCCCAGCGCACGAATTATGATATCGAGATGCTCACGGAGGTGGGCGTGTGCAAGGGCATCGAGAATTATTCCGCCGTTTTGTCCGGCCGGGCGCCGGGCTCCACGCCGACAACGCTGCTGGACTATTTCCCGGAGGATTTTCTTTTGTTTGTGGATGAGAGCCACGTGATGCTGCCGCAGCTGCGCGCCATGTACGGCGGCGATTTTGCCCGCAAGAGGAGCCTTGTGGACTATGGCTTTCGGCTGCCCTCCGCGTTTGATAACCGCCCGCTGCGGTATGATGAATTTGAACGCAAGCTGAACCAGACGGTGTTTGTTTCGGCTACGCCCGGTGATTTTGAGCGGGAGCAGTCTACGCAGATCGTCGAGCAGGTGATCCGTCCTACCGGGCTTTTGGACCCGCGCGTGATCGTGAAGCCCGTGGAAGGGCAGATCGAGGATCTTTTGGGAGAGATCAATACGCGCAGCGCGCGCGGCGAGCGCGTGCTGGTAACGACGCTCACCAAAAAAATGGCCGAGGATCTTACAGATTATCTTTCCGATCACGGGGTAAAGGTAAAATACATGCACCACGAGGTGGATACGTTCGAACGCGTAGAGCTAATGCGCGATCTGCGCAAGGGCACGATCGACGTGATCGTCGGCATCAACCTGCTGCGCGAAGGGCTGGATCTTCCCGAAGTATCGCTGGTGGCAATTCTGGACGCAGACAAGGAGGGCTTTCTGCGCAGCGAGACAAGCCTTGTACAGACCATCGGCCGCGCGGCGCGCAATGCGGATGGCGCGGTGATCATGTATGCGGACGCCGTTACGCCCTCGATGGAGCGCGCCATTCTGGAAACCGAGCGCCGCCGCGGCATTCAGCAGGCGTACAACACCGCAAACGGCATTGTGCCCAGAACGATCGTAAAAGAGATCGGCGGCATGGGCGTGCTCGAGATCTCTTCAAAAGAAGACGAGCCGGAAAAACCCGCAAAGCGCATGAGCCGCGCGGAGATCGAGCAGAAGATCACACAGCTGACGCGCGAGATGAGGGAAGCTGCCAAAATACTGGAATTCGAGCACGCGGCCTTCCTGCGCGACCGGATCGAAAAGCTGCGCAAGCAGGCAGAAAGGAAAACGAAACTGTAATATGGATAAGATCGTGATCAAAGGCGCTCGGATGAATAATCTGAAAAACCTCGATGTAACGCTTCCGCGCGATAAGCTGATCGTTATGACGGGGCTTTCCGGCAGCGGAAAATCCTCGCTTGCATTTGATACCATCTATGCGGATGGGCAGCGGCGCTATATGGAGAGCCTTTCCAGCTACGCGCGGCAGTTTTTGGGGCAGATGGAAAAGCCGGATGTGGACGAGATCCAGGGCCTTTCTCCCGCCATCTCCATCGATCAGAAAACCACCTCGCGCAATCCGCGCTCCACGGTGGGCACGGTGACGGAGGTATACGATTATCTGCGCCTGATGTACGCGCGGATCGGCATTCCGCATTGCCCGGTGTGCGGGCGTGTGATCAGCCAGCAGACGGTGGATCAGATGGTGGACGAGGTGCTGCGCCTGCCCGCAAAAACGCGCATTCAGGTGCTTGCGCCCGTGGTGCGCGGCCGCAAGGGAACGCAGCAAAAGGAATTTGAGGCAGCGCGCCGCGCCGGTTTTGCGCGCGTGCGTGTGGACGGCGAGCTTTACGAGCTGGACGAGGAGATCGCGCTGGAAAAGAACAAAAAGCACACGGTGGAGGTTGTGGTAGACCGCCTTGCGGTAAACGAGGAGATCCGAAGCCGGCTGGCAGATTCCATCGAGACGGCCATCAGCCTGACGGGCAGCCTTGTCACAATCGATGTGATTGGCGGCGAGGAAATGATGTTCAGCCAGAGCTATGCCTGCCCGGAGCACGGCATTTCCATCGAGGAGCTGGCGCCGCGGATGTTCTCGTTCAACAATCCGTTCGGCGCATGCGAACGCTGCACGGGCCTTGGCGTATTTATGCAGGTGGATCCGGCGCTGGTGCTGCCGAACCGCAGCCTTTCCATTCGGGAAGGAGCGGTGAAGGCCAGTGGGTGGTATTACGCCGAGGGCTCTGTTAGCGAAATGTACTACAAGGGCCTTGGCAAGCGATACGGCTTTACACTTGATACAAAAATCAAGGATATCTCCGCGGCGGGCGTGCGCGCCCTTTTGTACGGAACCGGCGGCGAAAAGCTGGATCTGACACGAGAGACCGACCGCGGCGTTGGAACCTACCGTACAGAGTTTGAGGGCCTGATCCCCAACTTGGAGCGCCGCTTTATCGAGACAAGCTCTGAATGGATGAAGGAAGAAATTCAGGGTGTGATGACGGCGGTGAACTGTCCGGATTGCCACGGCAACCGGCTGAAGCCCACCAGTCTTGCCGTTACGGTGGGCGGCATCAACATCAGCCAATTTACACAGATGAGCATCCGCGAGGAGCTGCAGTTTATTCAAAATCTTCAGCTTACCGACCGCGAGCATCAAATTGCAGACGGCATTCTGAAGGAGATCCGCGAACGTTTGGGCTTTTTGCAGAATGTGGGTCTGGATTATCTCACACTGGCGCGCAACTCGGCCACGCTTTCGGGCGGCGAAAGCCAGCGCATCCGGCTTGCGACGCAGATCGGCTCGGCGCTCACCGGTGTTTTGTACGTGCTCGACGAGCCCAGCATCGGCCTGCACCAGCGCGACAACGCAAAGCTTATCGCCACACTCAAGCGCCTGCGGGATCTGGGCAATACGCTCATTGTGGTAGAGCACGACGAAGAGACTATGCGCGAGGCGGATTGGATCGTGGATATCGGGCCGGGCGCGGGCGTACATGGCGGCGAACTGGTTGCGGAGGGTACCGTGCAGGATATCTGCGCCGCGCCGCGCAGTATTACAGGGGCTTACCTCTCCGGCCGCAAAAAAATCGAGGTTCCGCGCACGCGCCGCTCCGGAAACGGCAAATTCCTCGAGATCAAAGGCGCAAAGCAGAACAACCTGCAAAATATCAACGTAAAAATTCCGCTCGGCAAGATGACGTGCGTCACCGGAATTTCCGGCAGCGGAAAATCCTCTCTGATCAACGAGATCCTGTACAAAAAGCTTGCGGCGGAGCTGAACGGCGCCCGCATGAAGGCGGGCGCGCATCAGGCAATGCTGGGGCTGGAATATGTGGATAAGGTAATCGGCATTGATCAATCGCCCATCGGGCGCACGCCGCGCTCCAACCCCGCCACCTATACGGGCGTTTTTACCGATATCCGCAACGTTTTTTCGCAAACGCAGGAGGCAAAGATACGCGGCTATGGGCCGGGCCGGTTCAGCTTCAACGTCAAGGGTGGCCGGTGCGAGGCCTGCGAGGGCGACGGCATTATTCAGATCGCCATGCATTTTTTGCCGGATGTTTATGTTCCGTGCGAGGTGTGCGGCGGTGCGCGCTATAACCGGGAGACGCTGGAGGTGCGCTACAAAGGCAAAACCATCAGCGATGTGCTGAATATGACGGTGGAGGAAGCGTGCACCTTTTTTGAGCATCAGCCGAAGATCCACCGCAAGATCCAAACGCTGGTAGATGTGGGCCTTGGTTATGTTAAGATGGGGCAGAGCGCGACGACGCTTTCGGGCGGCGAGGCGCAGCGCGTAAAGCTGGCGCTGGAGCTTGCAAAGCCCGGTACGGGCAAAACCGTCTATATTATGGACGAGCCAACCACCGGCCTGCATATCGACGATGTGCACAAGCTGGTGGAGGTGATCGACCGTCTGGTAGAAGCCGGAAATACCGTGATCATCATCGAGCATAATCTGGATGTGATCAAGCGTGCGGATCATGTGATCGATCTTGGGCCGGAGGGCGGCAATGCAGGCGGCACGATCGTGGCGCAGGGCACACCCGAGCAGGTAGCACAGTGTGCGGGATCGTATACGGGCCAATATTTAAAGCCTCTGCTTGCTGCGGCGGAAAGAGAGCCGGCCCCGGAAGCAAAAGCTGCTGCTTTGGCGCCGAGGGCAGGCAAAAAGCCGGCCGCCGGACGAAAAAAAGCCGAATGAAATTTTGCCGGGAGCTCCGGCAAAAATGGCATCGAGCCGCGCCTTTCCGGGCGCGGCTCGATGCTTTGCTGTATGCGGATGGATCTGTCGGCAGACAAAGCCCTCCACAATTTACGGGCGTGGGGATCTGACAACAGGAAGCCTTACGCTTCAAAATGTCAGGAATATTACGAATCGCAGCCGCAGTCTCTGCAGCCGGCTTTGGACAGACAGATGAGAAACCGGTACAGGCCAAAGAAGGTGAACGAGATGAGCGTATAGAGGATAAAGGTGACGATGGGGAAGAGGATACGGGCTGCGACGTTCAGCGTGGAGAGCATATTGCCCAGCATTGAGGCCGCAAACAGCGCGATGGCGGGGATCAATACCCACAGGCTTGTGCTGCAAATGCAGCGGTTCAGGTGGCGATCCTGCCGCAGCAGGCTGGAGGCGGTGATCACCTCCAGTGCGAGCGCAAACATGCTGAGCAAAAAGCCGAAGCGGTAGCCCAGCGGATAGACCACCGGGAAAAATCGAACGAGAACCGCAAACGCAACGCCAAGAATGAGGCTGACGATGATCGTTGCGATATCGTAGCGTTTGTTATTTTGTAGCATAAAAGAGAACTCCTTATCGAAAACGGGTAAAAATGGCGAGTATGCGCAAATGCGTTACCGCGATGCCATGCCGGAGCAGAAATCAATGTACTGTGCAGAAACCTTTGCCACGTAGTGGCTTCGGTGGCCGCACGTGCCTCCGGAGCCGGAATCCTCCGGCAGGATAAAGCGGATTGTTTCCACCGGAATGTCTGTGCAGCAGCTGTGCTGGTGCGCTGCAACGGTGAACGTTTTCATCCCGCACGGAGATTCGTTCCCGTGCGTATCCACTTCGCTCACCGTGATGCCGACGGCAACGCGCTTTCCGGGGCAGACGTTGACAAGCCGCAGCGTCAGATCGAGGATGCGGCCCTGTCCGTCGATGGGGGTATCACCCATGTGGTGGCACTTGTAGTCTTCGCACTTTTCAAAATAGATGTTGTCCGTTTTGGGGCAGGGATGATGCTGCAGCGCGGGGCCGGAGCCGGCGGGTTCCGCCGTGGAGGAAACGGATCCCACAGTCACGGTTTCACGCACAGACTCCTGCACGGACTCTTGCATGGCTTCCCGCGCGGCAGAGGCGCGCTTTGCCGCACAGGTGGGGCAGGGCGTGTGGCTCGCATGCGGCGCGCCAACATCCTCCGATCCGATGGAAATGGTGCCTAAATCGATGGTTTGCATAAAATGCCTCCTCAGAAGTTTCGCAAAACAGATCTGCCGCGCGGCTGCTGTTTGGCGGGGCTGCTGTTTCAATTTTGGGCGCGCGGGCAAGCTCCCGCGCGGGCCGGGCCATATGGCGAACTGCATTGTGTACACATGACATTCTATGCGCAAGATGCCCTCTCTGACAGTGCGCCTTTTCCGACAGCGCATTTTTTACAAATTGTAGAAAAATGCTTGACATCCGTATCCGAATGCGGTATCCTCTTATTAACGACATGTTGTAGAAAATAAAGAAGCTCCATGAAATCATCCGTCGCCACAGGAACCATCCGATACAAAATGCCGGCTGAACGGGCGGGAAGAAAAGAAAACAGGCCGCCTGCGGCAGCGGCTTCTGCCGCGGCAATGCTGCAAATTGAATGGGGCTGCGCAAAAGGGGGAATTTCATTGAAACTTTCTGCTGCCGAATATGAAATTATGGAATGCGTATGGGAGATGGGCCGGCCTGTTTTCAGCGCCGATATCTTGCAAATGCTGGGCGCGCAGCGAGGCTGGAAAGCGCCTACTGTGCTTACCTTTCTTTCGCGCTTGGTAGAAAAAGGGCTGCTCAAAACAGAAAAACACGGAAAAACACGCTGCTATACGGCTGCAATGACGCGTGAAGCATATAAAAACAAAGAGACGCGCGAATTTTTGGCGCGGCTCTACAATGGCAGCGTACAGAATATGGTTGTATGCATGGCAAACGGCGATGGGATCTCGGAAGAGGAGCTTTCCGGGCTGCGTGCATGGCTGGAAGAGAGGGAAGAAGAATGATGCGCTTTTTTTGGACGATTTTGCTTCCGCTGAGTGCGATCGGCGCATGTGCGGCGTTGCTGCTCTGGCTGACACGGCCGCTGCTGCATCGCATGGGCCGCATGCAGTGGCCCGCAGGTGCGGTATTGGCGGCGTTTTGCCTGTTTGTTGTTCCGGCATATCTCCTTTTTCCAGGTCTTCCGGGGCAGGACGTTTTGGCGGACGTTCCGTCTTCGGTGCAGGATCCGTCGAATTCCGCGGCAGATCTCGCTTTGGCACCTTCATTTTCTGCGCAGGCATCCCCGTTTTCCGCGGCGGCGGGCGATCTTCTTGAAAATTTGCCGGCGGATACGGCAAAGAAACAGCATCCGGCGCTTGCCGAACCGGGGAGCCTTATGATGAAGCACCCGTTTTTTGTGCAAATTTTGCCCATCCTCTGGGCGGCGGGAATGGTGGCCGCGCTTTGTTGCAGCGCGATCTCCTATCTGCGGTTTGCAGGAAGGCTAAGGCGGTCGAGCCGTGCGGTGACGGATGCCGCGGCCCTTGCCGGCCTGCGGGCGGCACAGGAAAAAAACGGTATCAAACGCATGCCCGGCCTGCGGTCTACAGAGGCGATCACCTCTCCGCTCGCAATGGGGATCCTGCATCCCTGCATCTATCTGCCGGCAGGCATTCCGGCGGGCGATTCGCTGAACTATGCGCTGCGGCATGAATGCGTTCATCTGAGGAAGCGCCACCTTTTCTGGAAGATGGCGGCGCAGGGAATCTGCGCGATGCACTGGTTCAATCCGGCGGTGTGGCTTCTGGGGGGATTGCTGAACGAGGCGTGCGAATTCGACTGCGACCGCGCAGTGGCCGCCGCGCTGGAGGGCCGGCAGCGAAAAGACTATTGCACGGCATTGCTCGATGCCGCGGGTCGGGGCTGGGCGCCGCGCTGCGTGAGCGCATTTGCCTGCCCGACGGCCGTTTTGCGCAAACGGATCGAGGCGGTGCTCGTGCCAAAGCCGCGGCTTTGCAGGCGCGTTGCCGCAGGGGTGCTGTGCGCAGCGCTGGTGCTGTGCGCGGCCGGCATGACAGCCTGTGCGGCGGAACAGGCTGCGGAAAGTGTGGCTTTGCAGCTGCCGCAGGAGCCTTTTGCAGACAGCGCGGCAAGCAGCTCCAAGCCGGTGCAGAGCGATGCGGGGCAGACGGATCCTCTGTCTTCGGCGCCGGAGGAGGAGCGCGCTCCCATAGATGAGGACACGCAGCCCTTACAAACCGGAGGGGCGCCGGACGAAACGGCGGTGGAATGGGTATGGCCGGTGCCGGGAATGGTCCTTATCGCAACAAATTATTCGGAGACCGGCCACCGCGGCGTGGATATCGTTGCGCCGAGAAGCGACCGGATCCTTGCGGTCAAAAGCGGAACCGTCACTATGGCGGGAGTCGATCCCGATCATTGGCAATACGGGAGCATGGTGCAGATCGATCACGGAAACGGATGCGAATCACTTTATGCACATTGCAGCGAATTGCTGGTAGAGGTGGGCGACAGGGTGGAAGCGGGGCAGGAGATCGCCCGTGTCGGCAGCACGGGAGCATCTACAGGAAACCACTGCCATCTGGAACTGACGGAAAACGGCGCGCGGATCGATCCTCTTTCCTTGATCCCGCTCCCGTCTGATCCGAGCAGCTCGGAAGACCCCGCGCAGACGGAGCGGGGGAGCTGAAATCAGTTTTCGGGCGATGGCTGTTGCCTCTCCTATACGCTCGAAAAAGCGTTTATCCGTTCAACATCGGAGTGTTGCCCTGATTATACGCTTGGGGGAGCGTTTATCCGCTTCATACACGGAAGAAAAACTTCTGCTTCCTGTTGCGATGCCATGACGGTGCTGCCGGGCAGCGGCGCAGGGCAGACGGAAAAAACGCAAAGGATCCGCATGGAGCCGGCGATGCTGCCGGGCGCCATGCGGATCCTTCTGCTTGTTTTTATAAAATTTGGAACTGTTGACGAAGCCGCTCCTTTCAGCAGCTTGCGCCGCCCACAACGCTGACACCGAGGATCTGGGCCCTGCGCTCCAGCAGCTCGCTGCCCAGCAGCATTTCCTGCGCTTTTTCAAAGCCGATGCGCTCGATGGTATCGGCGAAGCGCTCGCCCGAAAGCCCCTGCTCGCGGAACAGCAGGATGGCTTTTTCCACCACGTTTAGAACCTCCTGCTTCTCGGCAAAGAGCTTTTCCAGCATGCGGCCGTGTGCAACGCGCTTGCCCCAGCGCCCGCCTACGTAGATTCTCCAGCCATATGTGCCGTCGTCCGCGCAGTGGAACGGGCATTTTGCAATGCATCGGCCGCAGCTGTTGCACTGCTGCGGATCAATCGTCAGCCTTCCGTCCGCCAGCTTTGCGGCATGAACAGGGCAGGCGATCTCAAGCTGGCACTTTTTGCAGCCGCGGCACTTTTCTGCATCATAGCCGGGCGCACGCGCGCCGATGATGCCAAGATCGTTCAAATTGGGCTTCACGCAGTTGTTGGGGCAGCCGCCCAGCGCGATTTTGAATTTGTGCGGCAGTGTAACGTTTCGATAGCCCTTGTAGAACCGCTCGTGGATCTCTTCACTGAGCGCATAAGTATCGTACAGGCCGTACTGGCAGGTGGTACCCTTGCACGAGACGACAGGGCGCACCTTGCTTCCGGTACCGCCCGTTTCCAGCCCCGCCTTGCCCACACAGGCGCGAAACGCTTCGATATCCTGATAATCGATGCCGGATACCTCTACCGTCAGGCGTGTGGTGAACATGATATGGCCGTCGCCGTACAGACGGGCCGCCTCGTTGATGGCATCTGCCTCCGCCGTGGTGATGCGTCCGTTGCGTGTGATAATGCGCCCATTGAATTTATCGGTGCCCTTGTGCTGCAAAAAGCCCATGCCCTTTACGCGCTTGATGTCCTCGGGCGAAAGCGTACAGCCCTCTGCGGGGGCGGAGGCGGCCGCTTTGCTCTCAAGCCGGGCGATGAATTTTTCCAGAGCCTGCGCTGTCAGCATCACAGCGGCGGTGCAGCGCGTTTCTTCGTTTTTATATTTGGCGGCAAGCGGAGCGCAGTCGATGGAACCGCAGCCAAGCTCCCTGCGAAATACATCCACAAATTCTGCGCACAGCGCGCGAAAATCTTCCCGCGTTCCGTACAGCCTGCTTAAAACTCCGATCGCGCCCGACAAGCTGCCGCAGGTGCTGCCGCAACCCATGCCGCCGCCAAAACCGGCAAACAGCAGGATCTCGTCCTGTGTCAAATTCAAATGATACACGTCGTTCGCGGCCAGCAAAAGCCCCTCCGCACAGTTTTTGCCCAGCTCTCCGTAATAGTAGGCGGCTTTTTCTTTCAGCATCGTTTTTGCTCCCCTTGTTTTATTTTCGATAGGGCCGAACATCCCTTGACAAAGGCCCATATACCGTCATTGCAAGTAGCGCGGCACGCCGCGTTGCCGTTACACCACCCCGCCCGCCCTGCCGGAATGCGTGCCATTGCTGGGCGATGTTTGCACAGCCTAATGGATCCGGAGAAAAGCGCCTGGAAACCTTGAAATCTTCCTGCTCCCGTACGTATGATATCGGCAAACGGTTCCGCTTACACCGCGCCGCTGCCGTGCGCCGGCAGTGCGCCAAGCGTCCCGCCGAGGAGATCGGAGCTTTTCTTATCCGAAAAACTTCATAATGTTGTAGAGATTGATGCCGATGATCAGAAGCATGGCACCCTCCAGACAGGCCGTTGCCTGCCGGTTGCTGATGCGCCGATTGATCAGGCGTCCAATCTCGCTGCCGGCGACACCGAGAAGAACCATGCCGAGCAGGATCACGGGATCAAACACGGGCAGACCGTCGAAAAGCAGGATCTTCAGCGTGCTTGCGATTTGGCTGAACATGATGATAAACAGGCTGTTCTGCGCGGCGGGCTTTGTCGGCATGGAGAAAAACAGGCACAGCGCTGCCACATTGAACGGGCCGCCGCCGATCCCCAAAAAAGTGCCGAGCATTCCCAGCATCAAACCGATCGCCGCGGCGACGGCGCGCGAAGAGATGTGCCTTGAGGCAATGCGGTCTTTTTTGACCGTATAGATCAGCGTAACGAGCGTGGCGGCAAGCAGCAGGCAGGCCTGTACGCCGCCTGCGGTATTTTGGTCGGCAAACAGGGAAGCCACCCGGTTGAATAATTGCCTGCCCAGCAGCCCGCCCACGGCCGCGCCAACGCCCAGAAACGGCGTGAGGTGCAGATCGATGGCCGATTCTTTTTTGGCAAACGCTTTTCCTACGCTCCAGCAGGACATGGCAATAACCGTGCAGCCGGAGAGAAACGAGATCGTGGAGACAGACATCACCCCGATCGCATCCAGAACCGGTTTGATAATGATCCCGCCGCCCATTCCGCAGATGGTGCCCAGCAGGCAGGCGAAAAAGGTAATCAGGCAGCAGATCGGCAAAATCATTGCAGTCACTCTCCGATACGGCAAAAACAAATCGAAAATTGGGATGCTTTTAGTATACCACGCGGCAAAAAAGAATTCAATCCAAAATGCGATGTACAAAATTTCCCCACGGTTCGATTTGCCTTTTTCGGAAAAATATGGTATTCTGTTCTTTGCCGGGCGGCGCCTGCAAGGCCGGTTTTCGGACAGAACAGGGAAAGCGAAAACGGAGTGCGTGGGCGGTTCCCGCAAGCAGATCAGAAACAGGGAGGATACTGTGATGAATGATTTTGTTTTAAGCTGCTGTTCTACGGCAGATCTTTCGGCAGAGCATTTTGAACGCAGAAATATTCACTATATTTGTTTTCACTACATGCTGGACGGCAAGACCTATCCGGACGATCTGGGAAAATCCATTCCGTTCGACCGGTTTTATCAGGCGATGGCAGACGGCGCCGAGACACAGACCTCACAGGTGAATGTGGAGGAATATATCGTATATTTTACCGAGTTTTTAGAGCAGGGGAAGGATATTCTGCATGTGACGCTTTCTTCGGGCATTTCCGGCACCTACAATTCCGCGAATCTGGCGAAAGCAGAGCTGGAAAGAAAATATCCCGAACGAAAGATCTGTATTGTCGATTCGCTGGGCGCTTCCTCCGGCTATGGGCTGCTGATGGACAAGCTGGCGGATCTGCGTGACGCGGGAAAAGGCATCGACGAGGTGTGCGAATGGGCGCTGCAAAACCGCCTGAGGGCTCAGCACTGGTTCTTTTCTACCGATCTTACGTTCTATATCAAGGGCGGGCGCGTCTCCAAGGTGTCCGGCTGGTTTGGTACGGTGCTCAATATCTGCCCGCTGCTGAATGTGGATCATCAGGGCAAGCTGATCCCACGCTCCAAGCTGCGCGGAAAAAATGCCGTGATCAAAGAGATTGTGGCGCGTATGGAGCAGTATGCCGAAAACGGAACGGATTACAGCGGCAAATGCTTTATTTCCAATTCCGCGTGCTACGAGGATGCCCGCGCCGTGGCCGATCTGGTGGAGGCAAAATTTCCGAAGCTCGACGGCAAGGTGCTGATCAACAGCATCGGCACCACCATCGGGAGCCATACCGGCCCGGGAACCGTGGCGCTGTTCTTCTGGGGCGCAGAGCGCAAGGATTGACGCGGCGCACCCCCAAAAGGAACGGGGCTTTGGCAGCCTTGCCCCGGCGGCGCACGGGAACGGGCCGCCCTGCCGCCCCGGCGGCTGTGCATCTGCCTGCGTACCGGCAAGATATTACAAGAAAATGCCTGCTTTTTTGTGGATTCTTCGGATTGATATTTTGCGCGGAATGCCGTATGCTGAAAGCGGAGCTGCCGAAAAGGCGGAATGAAACGGAGGAGAAGACAATGGCGGAAAAAATGATCGAATCCTTTGACGGAACAACGCTGTTTTTGAACAAAGAGGTCTGCGAGAGCAGCCGGGCGGTGTGCGTAATCGTGCACGGCCTGTGCGAGCACCAGGGGCGGTATGATTATGTGGCCGAAAAGATGCACGAATCCGGCTTTGGCACCTATCGCTTTGATCATCGCGGGCATGGGCGCTCGGAGGGCGAGCGCACCTACTATGACGATTTTAACCAGATAATCGACGATGTGAACGTTGTTGTGGATATGGCCATCCGTGAAAATCCGGAGCTGCCGGTGTTTTTGCTGGGGCACAGCATGGGCGGCTTTGCTGTATCGCTGTACGGCGCAAAATATCCCGATAAAAAGCTGCGCGGCATTGTTACCAGCGGCGCGCTTACTAAAGACAACGGCGGCCTGATTACGGGCGTGCCCAAGGGGCTGGATCCGCATACCAAGCTGCCCAACCAGCTGGGCGCGGGGGTTTGCTCGGTACCGGAGATTGTGGATTGGTACGGCAAGGATCCGTACAACACCCAAACATTTACCACGGGCCTGTGCTATGCGCTGTGCGCGGGGCTGGAATGGTTCAAAAACGCCGTAAAGAATTTTTCTTATCCGGTCTTAATGCTGCACGGAGAAAAGGACGGCCTTGTGAGCGTACAGGACACCTACGATTTCTTTGCGGCTGCGCCCTCGGAGGATAAGCAGATGAAGATTTATGGTGGTCTGTTCCACGAAATTTTGAATGAATATTGCCGCGACGAGGTGATCTCGAACGCGCTGCGCTGGATGCGCCGCCGTCTGGGATAAGGGGCAGGCTTCCCGTTCGGCAGACGGGAGAAAAGAAAAACGGCAGGGGCATCTCTGCAAGGGCAAGCGCTCTGCCGGGGCCTTATGCGCTTTGAAGCGAAAAAACCAGCCGACGGACGGGGCCGCATTCTCCCCGTGCCGCCGGCTGCTTTTTTGTAAAAGACTTCAGCTTTAATATTGCAAAAAACCGCTCAGCTCCTCTTCGTCGCTCATGCCGTAAGCAAAGGCTTTGGCGCGCATGGCGGCGTACAGCTCGGCGTATGTTGCGTAAAAATAGGGATGAACGAACAGCGTGCCGATATAAAACAGCATCGCGCCGAGGAAAAACCAGCCCCAGAACGAGAGCTCCAGCACAAAAATGTTGAACTTTTCCCCGTCTGTCATCATGCGGCTGAGCTCGAACGCGCGGCCGGCCGGCAGGTAGGGGTTTTCTGCCAGCAGATAATCGACCATACGGTATTGGTAGCTTTTGTAAATGCCGGGAAAGACCAGCAGCAGCGTCCACAGAAAAACGGAAAGATTTTTGAGGAACATCACCTTAACAATATTCCAGTAGCCGGGATTCCCAAATACGGAAAAGAGAGAGGAAAAAGGCGCGTCTCCAACACGGCTCTCCATAAAATAACGGTTGCGGCCAACTGCCATGGGATTGGCGACAAAAATCTGGAGCAGCAGACAAATCAGAAAGATCACACCGCCGAAGGCCGCCATAAATCCCGCGAGAAAATTGATCAACGGAAAATCGCCCAAAACGCGGAAAGGATTGAATTGATAGTTGTAATATTCCGCGCGTGTGCTATAATTAAGATTAAAATTCAGCCTGAGGGTGCTTGCATCGAACGAAAACAGGAGCCAAACAATACAAACCAAAAACGCCGTCCAATAGTTTTGGCGCAGCACCAGTTTGGCGTTTGTTTTCAAAAGCGAGCGTGTCCACATGGCAAAAGCCTCCGTTTCGTATATTCTGTTTTCATCATATTACATTATTTTCGCTGCGTCAAGTGATCGCTGTAGAAAACAGCCCGATTGGCTCGTAATGATAAAAGCGAGACTTCAAAACCACTTTTTTGGAACGCTCCGGATCGGTTCCCGGACGGGCCCCTGCAAAAATATGCCTTCTCGGGCGGAAATGCTGCCGCCTAAAACGAGGCGTGCGGCGGCCAGGCCGGGAAGCTTTACAGGCGAAGGCCTGCGCATTTTGCCGGCACTGTGCGCCGGAAAGGAGAAGCCAACATGAAAAAGCCCACCTTGCGAGAGGTGTTTACCGTTCCCAATCTGCTCAGCTATTTTCGCCTTTTGCTGATACCGCTGTTTGTATTCTGGTATCTTACCGCGCAAACGCCGTCGCAGTTTATCCGCGCGGCGGCGGCGCTGGGCGTTTCGGGCCTGACCGATCTGTTCGACGGCAGGATCGCGCGCCGGTTCAACCAGATCACGGAGCTGGGGATTCTGCTCGACCCCGTAGCGGACAAGCTGACGGAGGGTGCCGTCGTTTTGTGCCTTGTTACGCGGTATACCTGGATGTGGCTTTTGGTGGCGCTGTATGTAATCAAGGAAGGGTTTATGGCGGTGGCCGGGCTGATCCTGCTGCGCCGCGGCAAAAAGCTGAACGGGGCAAAATGGTTCGGCAAGGTGTGCACCTTTGTATTCTATCTTGTAACGGTGCTTCTCATCCTGTGGGTAGATATCCCGCTTGCCGCCGCAAATACGCTCATCATTTTCTGCGGCGGCGTAATGGTGTTTACGCTTGCCATGTATGTTCCCGTGTTTTTACGGATGGGGCGCGAAAGCCGCGAACCGGGGCGCAGGGCATAACGCCGCGCGGCTTTGAAGGCCTTTTGTGCATCCGCCTTCCTTTTTGCCCATTTCTTTGGGAGCCGGACGTGCCCTCTTTGCTTGACAAACGCGCAAAAACGGTTACAATAACAGGCAAGGCGCAAAAAATGCTGTGCCTGTTTAAAAAAGGGTGTGGGAAAAATGGAAAAGCTTCAGGCGTTTTTAAAGCGAAAGGACATTGTCTTTTCGGCAAAGCGATACGGGATCGATGCGCTGGGCGCGATGGCGCAGGGGCTTTTCTGCTCGCTGCTCATCGGCACCATTATAAAGACGCTGGGCGAACAGGCCGGGCTGCCTTTTCTGGTGAATGCCGGCAGCTATGCCTCGGCCATGAGCGGTGCGGCGATGGCGGTTGCCATCGGTTTTGCGCTGGCTGCACCGCCGCTGGTACTGTTTTCTCTGGCGACGGTCGGCTACGCCGCCAACGCGCTGGGTAGCACCAGTCTGATCCCCGATCAGGCGGGAGCGGGCGGGCCGCTCGCGGTGCTCCTGATCGCGATTATTGCCGCCGAGTGCGGCAAAGCGATCAGCAAGGAGACAAAGGTGGATATTCTTGTTACGCCGCTGGTTACGATCCTCGTGGGTGTGGGCTTGAGCGCGCTGTGGGCGCCCGCCATCGGCACAGCCGCAACGGCGGTGGGCAACGTCATCATGTGGGCAACGGATCTGCAGCCGTTCTTTATGGGGATCATCGTTTCGGTTTTGATGGGAATGGCGCTGACTCTGCCCATCTCTTCGGCGGCCATTTGCGCGGCGTTCGGCCTGACGGGTCTTGCGGGCGGCGCGGCTGTTGCGGGCTGCTGCGCCAACATGGTCGGCTTCGCGGTGCTGTCCTTCCGCGAAAACCGCTGGGGCGGCCTTGTAAGCCAGGGCCTCGGCACCTCGATGCTCCAAATGGGGAACATCGTAAAAAACCCGCGCATCTGGCTTCCCGCCATTCTCACTTCCGCCGTCACCGGGCCGCTTGCGACATGCGTGTTCCGGCTGGAGATGAACGGCGCGCCCGTTTCCGCCGGAATGGGGACCTGCGGCCTCGTCGGACAGATCGGTGTGTGGACGGGCTGGCTCTCGCCGAGCGAACGCGCGCTTGCAAACGGCGCGGCGGCCATTGCGCCCGGCGCAATGGAATGGATCGGCCTTGTGCTGATCTCCTTTGTATTGCCTGCAATTCTCTGCTGGGCCTTTGGCCTTTTCTTTCGCAAGATTGGATGGATCAAAGAGGGCGACCTCAAATTGGCGGATTGAGTGCGTAAACGGTGCAGAGAATGTGCCATTGGCCGATGGCGCAAGGATCTGCCCTGCGGGGGAGCGGATCATCAGCGTTTACCGATTTCAGGGTGAAACAAAAAGAGGCAGCGCCGATACAGTGTGAACTGCGCGGCGCTGCCTCTATCCGTTATGTTGTTTCCAAATATCAAGGAACTGTCTTGCCGTAACAGTGAACGGCGCAGCGGGAAAATGTTTGAGATTTTCTGTAATTACAGCGAGGCAGCTCATACGTTATTCCTCCCCGCTGCGCGCCGCGCGCAAGAGAAGCCTCCGGTATTTCCGAAAAAAGCGAAATTTGTTGACACATTCCCGGCGGCGCGGCAAAAGAAAAGCCGCCTGACACGCTACCAACGTAGGTATCAAGCGGTTTTTCTCTGGTCCGAGTGGCGAGAGTCGAACTCACGGCCTCTTGAACCCCATTCAAGCGCGCTACCAAACTGCGCTACACCCGGACATCGCCGCCTGTTTTGACGGCAATAGTTATTATACGACATCCGGTTCGATTTGTCAATCCTTTTGCGCAAAAAACATCAATCCTTTTGCTTCTATAACGTGCAGGTTTTCCGCAGCACCCGCGCACCGGCACGCGGGAGACCGGGCAATCTGCGGCAAAGCCTTTCCCGCTTTCGAGATTTGATTCCCGGCTCCCCGATATGGCAGATAGAACAAGAACAGGGGCATATAACGGGGAATTTTTTATCGAAAATTGAAATTTTAACAAATAAGGGTATACAAAACATGCAGCTTATGGTATATTATTGAAGATTTGGGCCAGAGCAGGCTCGCCCCGTGTTTGGGGCTGGCCGGCGCAAAAAACAAAACAGGAGGAAGTATATATGGGAAAGCAAGCAAAACGGCCGGCGCTTTCGCTGGCGAAAAAAATGGGGATCTCCCTCATTTGTGGCCTCGTGGCGGGAATGCTGCTGCTGTTTGTAAGAGAATCATTGATAAGCTCCGGAAACACAGCGCTTTGGGGAACTATCAACAATCTTCTCTTTCAGGATATCACCGCTGCGGGAGCGGAAAGCGCTCTTGGCATTTTCTATTTGATCGGCCAGCTTTTTATCCGCGCACTTCAGCTGATCATCGTACCGATGGTATTTACTTCTATCACATTGGCGATCGGACAGATCTCGGACACCAAAACGTTGGGGCGCATTTCCGCCAAAACATTGATTTGGTTCCTGATCTGTTCTTTTTTTGCGCTTGTTCTGGCCTGCTCGGTGGGCATCGTGATCTACAATACAGGCCTCTTTAACGCCGCCGAGGTGGAGGGCCTTGCGGGGAGCGCAGGCTCCACCGGCTCCAACCCGCTGAATGTGATCTTAAATATGGTGCCCTCCAACATCGCCACAGCGTTTGGCAGCAATACGGCGGTGCTGGCCATTGTATTTCTTGCGGTGAGCCTCGGCCTTGCCATGAACGCGCTGGGCGAGGAAAAAACCGCTGTGCTGCGCAAGCTGGTGCAGGAGCTGAACGACGTTGTGGTGGTTTTTCTGAACTATGTTGTCAATACGTTTGGCCCCATCGCCATCTTTATGCTGCTGACCCGTACCTTTGCAACCTACGGCATCGATTATCTCAAGCCGGCGCTGGCCTATGTGGTGGTTGCGGTCCTTCTTCTGCTGCTGTATCTCATCGTGGGCTATCCGATCATCGTTGCAGTTGCTACACGCAAAAACCCGATCACTTTCCTTAAAAAGATCAGCAATGTGGCGGTATTCGGCTTTTCCACTTCCTCCAGTGCCGCCGCGCTGCCGCTCAATCTGAAAACCTGCACCGAGGATTTTGGCGTTGACGAAACCATCGCTTCGTTTGTGCTTCCGCTCGGCATGACGATCAACATGAACGGCACCGCTATCATGCAGGTGACAGCCACGCTGTTCATCGCAGGCTGCGCGGGATATTCCGTATCGCTGCCGCAGCTCATCATCATTGCGCTGCTGGCGCTGATTGCATCCGCGGGTACGCCGGCTGCGCCGGGCGCGGGCGCCATCGTGCTGTTCACGATCCTCTCCGGTGTCGGCTTTGTCAACGAGGGCGCGCTGCTTGCCTACGCGCTGATCCTGGCCATCAACCGGCCCATCGAGATGCTGGTGACGGCTCTGAACGTGGTGGGCGACGCCGTAACCAGCATTTGTGTGGCCAAAAGCGAGGGCTTTCTGGATGAGGCAAAATACGACCAAAAATAAACTGTGTTTTTTGGCCGGCCGCCGGCGGGTATCGGCGGCCGGCTTCAAAGAAGTGTGGATATCAAGGGGCCGAAAGCCTTTCCACACCGCAAAACGCGGCGCGTTTTGCGGTGTGGCGCGAGGAGATCTTTTGGTTCAGTCGGGGGGAGGGGGACCCTTCTGTGAAACAGGGGCTCTATACGATCCGGCGCATCAAAGCGCTGACGGAGGAAATCTTTGAACTGCGTCTTTCGGGCGATACAACGCCCGTCACCGCGCCCGGGCAATTTGTCAATATTCGGGTAGACGGCTGCTTTTTGCGGCGGCCGATCTCGGTGTGCGACTGGAACGGGGATGGCCTGACGCTTGTTTTTAAGACTGTGGGCGAGGGAACGAAGAAACTTGCCGCAATGCCCCAGGGTGCAGCGCTCGATCTTCTCTGCGGGTTGGGCAACGGCTTTGATATATCCCGCTGCGGCCAAAAAACGCTGCTTTTGGGCGGCGGCCTTGGCGCAGCGCCGCTGTACGGCCTTGCGCGGGCGCTGCTGCGGGCAGGCGCAAAACCGGCGGCGGTACTTGGCTTTAACCGGAAAGAGGATGTTTTTTACGAGCGGGAATTCCGCGCGCTCGGCATAGAGACCAGGATCGTTACCGTGGATGGAAGCGCCGGTAAAAAAGGCTTTGTCACCGATGCGCTGCCCGATGCCTACGATGTATTTTGCGCCTGCGGGCCCGCTGCCATGCTGCAGGCGGTATATGCCGCGCTTGAAGCACCCGGCTTTTTTAGTCTGGAGGAGCGCATGGGCTGCGGTTTTGGCGCGTGCATGGGCTGCAGCTGCCAGACAAAACGGGGGAGCAAACGCGTGTGCAGAGAAGGGCCGGTATTTGAAAAGGAGGAGCTCCTATGGTAGATACCTCTGTGGAGCTTTCCGGCATTCGGCTGGAAAACCCCGTCATCCCCGCCAGCGGCACCTTCGGCTATGGTTACGAGTTTGCAGAGCTGTATGATATCAACTGCCTTGGTTCGCTTTCGTTTAAGGGTACAACGCGGGAGCCGCGCTTTGGCAACCCCACGCCCCGCATCGCGGAGGCTTCGGCCGGAATGCTGAACGCTGTGGGGCTGCAGAATCCCGGTGTGGAACAGGTGATCGCGCAGGAGCTGCCCCGGCTGCGCAAGGTGTTCGCGAAACCCGTAATGGCCAATGTAAGTGGCTTTTCGCTGGAAGACTACGCGCACGCCTGCGCGCTGCTGGACAGGGAAGAGCAGGTGGGCTGGCTGGAGGTGAACATCTCCTGCCCGAACGTACATGGCGGCGGCATGAGCTTTGGGCAGAGCCCGGAATCGGCGGCCGCCGTAACGCGGGCGGTAAAGGCCGCCGCCACAAAGCCTGTATATATGAAATTGAGCCCCAATGTAACGGATATTGCGGCGATCGCAAAGGCCTGCGAGGCGGCGGGTGCGGACGGTATCAGCCTGATCAATACGCTGCAGGCAATGCGCATCGATCCGAAAACGCGGCGGCCGGTGCTCGCAAACGGAACGGGCGGTCTGTCCGGCCCGGCTGTTTTTCCGGTGGCGGTGCGCATGGTGTATCAGGTTTATGAGGCGGTGCACATCCCCATCGTTGGGATGGGCGGCGTCTCCACAGCACGGGACGTGATCGAGCTGATGCTGGCCGGGGCCACAGCGGTGGAGGTGGGCGCGGCCAATCTGGCAGATCCCTTTGCGTGCAGGAACATCATTGAAGCATTGCCCCGCACAATGGAGCGGTATGGAATACAGGATCTAAAAGAAATTATAGGAGGTGCCCATCATGGGTAAGGACGTGATCATTGCGCTGGACGTGGACAGCCGCGAAAAGGCGCTGGCATTTCTGGACAGCTTTACAGGCGAAAAGCCGTTTGTAAAAATCGGTATGGAGTTTTTTTTTGCCGAGGGCCCCGCCATTGTCCGGGAGATTAAGGCGCGGGGACATAAGATCTTTTTGGATCTGAAGCTGCACGATATCCCCAACACGGTTCGGCGGTCGATTTCGATCCTTGCGGGCCTGAATGTGGATATGCTGAACCTGCATGCCGCCGGAACAAAAGCAATGATGGAGGCCGCCATGGAGGGCTTAACGCGCCCCGACGGCACGCGCCCGCTGCTGATCGCCGTAACGCAGCTCACCTCCACAAGCCAGGAACGCATGAAGAGCGACCTGCTGATTGAAAAGCCTTTGGATCAGGTGGTGATGCACTATGCGCAGAACGCGGCGGCGTCCGGGCTGGACGGCGTGGTCTGCTCTCCGCTGGAATCCGGCAAGGTGCATGAGGCGTGCGGCAAGGGCTTTCTTACCGTTACCCCCGGGGTTCGCTTTGCGGACGGAGATATCGGCGATCAGGTGCGTGTTACCACTCCGGCCCGGGCCAAAGAGCTTGGCAGTGACTACATTGTGGTGGGCCGCCCGATCCTGAAGGCCGATGACCCTGTGGCTGCTTACCGCCGCTGTGTGGAAGAGTTTGTAGGCTAAAAACAGAAAACCGGCTTCGGCTTTGCCGGTGGGCGCATTTTCGCGGGGAGCCGTGCGGTGACCTCGCCGCCTGCGGAATCGGCCTGCCGGTAGGACCGGAGCTTTTCAACAGAGAGGGGAAGAATATGACTGCTCCCATGCTTATTTCTCAGCAAATTGCAAAGGACTTGCTGCGCATCCGCGCGGTGTTCTTTCGTCCCGAAGAGCCGTTTGTATGGGCCAGCGGGATCAAAAGCCCGGTGTACTGCGATAACCGCCTCACCCTAACCGCGCCCGAGGTGCGCGGAAATGTGGAGAACGCGCTTGTCGAAACGGTGCGCCGCGAGTATCCCGAGGCGGAGGTGCTGATGGGTACCTCTACGGCCGGCATCGCGCATGCCGCCATTACGGGCCATCTATTGGGGCTGCCAATGGGTTATGTCCGCTCCGGGCAGAAGGATCACGGCCGCCAGAACCAAATTGAGGGACGGCTCGAGAAAGGACAGAAGGTCGTCGTCATCGAGGATCTGATATCCACCGGCGGCAGTGTGCTCGAGGTAGTGCAGGCGCTGCGGGATGCCGGAGCCGTGGTGCTTGGCATTGCCAGCATCTTTACCTACGGCATGCAAAAGGGGATCGACCGCCTTGCGGCGGCCGGGGTAAAAAATGTGAGCCTCACCGATTTTGATACCATCGCGCGGACTGCCGCGGAGGAGGGCTACATCTCTCGGGACGATGTTGCCCGGCTCATTGCGTTCCGCGACGATCCTTCGGACGAAAGCTGGATCGGGAAATAGGCTTTTCTTCCGGCAGAACCGTGCAGAACCGCGAGATATGCTCCCAATAAAAAACGCTTCGACCTCCTTAGAACAGGGGCCCGAAGCGTTTTTACTATTGGAACAAAGCCGTAGGCAGCCCAAAGCCGCTCAGTAGTTTTGTGCCATCAGCTCGAAATATGCCTGCGGGTGACGGCAAACCGGGCATACCTTCGGCGCCGATTTGCCCTTGTGGATGTGGCCGCAGTTGCGGCAGATCCAGACCATTTCGCCGTCCCGCTCAAACACAAGCTGATCTTCCATATTCTGCACTAGGCGCAAAAAGCGTTCCTCATGTGCTTTTTCAATCGCGGCAACGCCTTTAAAGAGCGCCGCAATTTCGGCAAAGCCTTCTTCCCGTGCGGTTTTTTCAAAATCTGCGTACATACTGCTCCATTCAAAGTGCTCTCCGGCCGCACCGTCCTTCAAATTTGCCAGTGTGCCGGATACGCCGTCGTTGAGGGCTTTGAACCACAACTTCGCGTGTTCGCGCTCGTTTGCCGCCGTTTCCTCAAAAATTGCGCCGATCTGGCCGTAACCGTCGCTTGTTGCGCGGGCGGCGTAAAACAGATACTTGCATGCAGCTTGCGTTTCTCCGGAAAACGCTGCGATCAGGTTTGCTTCTGTTTTGGAACCCTTCAATTCCATATGGATCTCTCCCATCTTTTGATCTTTTTTTGAAAAAAGTCTTGACTTTTTCCTCGGAATGCTTTATTC
>Ga0137306_100488_pt1 | contig 55077 bp, 54 predicted proteins | sample Inofroosms_March_FD_97187 | JGI IMG/M metagenome (GOLD analysis project Ga0137306, IMG submission 97187) | Mouse cecal microbial communities from Vienna, Austria - N-Acetylneuraminic and N-Acetylglucosamine D2O microcosms_March | ecosystem: Host-associated > Mammals > Digestive system > Large...
AGACGTGCAACTTGTCACCGATCTGGAAACCACCGATCGGAGAGATCACAGCCGCCGTCCCACAGGCACCAGCTTCGACTAAGTGATCAAGATCATCTAAGTAGATATCGGTTTCTTCAGTCTCCATCCCTAGGCGCTCTTTGGCAAGATAGAGCAATGAATATTTGGTGATACTTGGCAAGATCGAAGGGGAGCTTGGGGTAACGAACTTGTTATCGTTAGTGATCCCAAAGAAGTTAGCTGAACCAACTTCTTCGATCTTCTTATGTTCAAGTGGATCTAAATAGATACAGTCAGAAAAGCCTTGTTTTTTGGCTTCAGCCCCGGGTAAGAGACTAGCTGCATAGTTACCGCCAACTTTACTTTGACCAGTCCCTTTATGAGCAGCTCGGTCGTAATTAGCCGCTAAGAAGTTAGTAGGTTGGAGCCCACCTTTAAAGTAGTTACCAACAGGCATTGCAAAGACGGTAAAGATGTATTCAGAAGCGGGATGAACGCCGATATTTGGTCCGACCCCGATGATATTTGGACGTAAGTAAAGGGTGCCACCTGAACCATATGGAGGAACATAGGCTTCATTTGCCTTTACCACTTGCTTTAGAGCGTCGATGAACATCTCTGTCGGCACTTCTGGCATCAATAAACGTTGGCAGCTTCGTTGTAACCGCGCTGCATTTTGATCAGGCCGGAAAAGATTGATGCTACCATCTTTACAACGATACGCTTTTAAGCCTTCAAATGCAGCTTGACCATAATGAAAGACAGGTGAGCCTTCATTGATCGCGATCGTTGCGTCCTCAGTCAAGCCAGCTTTGTGCCACTGGCCATCCTTATAATGTGCTCGATAACGATAGGGTAGCTCCATGTAGTCGAACCCTAAATTTTCCCAGTCAAGATCAACTAGATCAGTCATAAAAATTCCTCCTTTGTAGGCTGATTAGATCGCCTTATATGGATTATAGCACGCTTTAGAGAATTATGAAAAAATAATTAAAATAACTCGATGATTAAAGCTTATTATTTTTAACAAACTCGATAAACTCTTGGGCTGCGAGTGATAATTCGATATTTTTACGCCACGCTAAAATGTGTTTACTGTGACGAAGTAGAGCAAAGAGGATAAAGACAAGTTCAGAGGTATCAAACATCTCAAAGGCACCTTTAACACATATTAGGCAAACGCCACTTTGTCTTGCTAAAGTCGTAACATTGCCTAAGAGATTGCTGGTACCTAAAATATTGGTACTAGTAGGGAGCGCTTTGAGCCAAGTTTTAAGTTCGTTGCGAACGATCCCGCGTTTAGGTAAGAGAAGAGTCTCATTTTTTAGATCAGCCCCTGTAACGGTTGTGTTAGTTGCGAGCCGGTGTGTTTTGCGCACAACGATCCCCCAAGTCTCAGTTTGCTTCAAAGTTAAATAGTTATATTTAGCTACTTCGAATGGTAGAAAAACAAACAGCTGGTCGGGATAACCTGGGAAATTTTGCGCCTAAGTTTGCCCAATTAAATGATGATGTTTTATTTGGTGAAGTTTGGTCACGAGAAGACAAACTATCGGCCCATGACCGCAGTGTGATCACCTTAGTCGCTTTGATCTTAGGGGTATATAGCGTAGATGCATTACGGTCGCTTTTTGTCAGTGGCCTTTTTTTGTTTGCGCCGTTTAGCTAAGAATTTTTCTAAACGTGGGAGATAGAGCATGAAGATCACACTGATCAATGAACTTAAGGTGAAAAATAGCAATAAAAATAGTGTTAATAGTAGTATTTTTGAAACGTTATTCAAGGCACAGACAATGAAGATCCCACTAACGATCAGGGTGATGATAGTTAGGATAATAGTATAACGGTGTAGTTTAGCGCGATATTTTTGCATAGGGAGCCCTCTTTTCTAAAAAATATTATACACGATAATAGTGTGATATACTGTAAAATAGAAATTTTATTGAAAGAGGGTCAGGGTTTTGATCGATCTGCAAGATATTTTGGCAAAAATGAATCTAAACCAAAAGATCAATTACGATAAAGTCATGATGAAGATGGTCTCAACATGGCAAAAAGACCAAATTCGCCCCAAGATCTTACTGCACTCCTGTTGTGCTCCATGTAGTACGACGACACTTGAGCGCATGACAGAATTTGCGGATGTGACGATCTATTTTGCTAATTCAAATATTCACCCCCGAGCGGAGTACCAACGGCGTGAATATGTCCAACAAAAATTTATCCATGATTTCAACGAAAAGACCGGAAATAACGTGCAATTTGTGGCCGCTCCGTATAAACCCCAAGAATATTTCCAAGCAGTACGTGGGTTAGAAAAAGAGCCTGAAGGTGGCGATCGCTGTAAAGCTTGTTTTGACTACCGGTTAGACATGGTAGCCAAAAAAGCAGTTGAGTTAGGCTTTGATTATTTTGGGAGCGCATTGACGATCAGTCCACACAAAAACTCCCAAACGATCAATTCAGTAGGGATCGAGATCCAACGTTTTTACGACGTCAATTACTTGCCAAGTGATTTTAAGAAGGATAATGGTTATCGGCGTTCAGTTGAGATGTGTAAGGAATATGACATCTACCGTCAATGTTACTGTGGTTGCATCTTTGCTGCTAAACAACAGGGTGTTGATCTATCGCAGACTAGACGGGATGCCTTAGAATTTATGGAAGGTAAGAATGGGACCGAAGAATTTCCTGAGATCATCTTCCAGATCAATGGTGAAGAAGTATAGGGGGGTATTTTAAAATCGTGAAAAAAGGCATTTTGGGAATATTGTTACTATCGCTCGTTTTAGCTGGATGTAGCAGTAACTCTGCAGCAAAAAAAGAAAGTACAAATGAAAGTTCATCCACTGTGAAGACCACCAGTTCAAGCACAAGAGCGAAGGCCTCAGCTACGAAAATCGGTGCTTGGACGACTCAAAAGGATACTGAGTTAAGTAGTTTTATCAAGCAGTGGGAAAAAGTGATGGATCAAACGTACACGCAATATACGGGAGAAACCAATTTGACTACTGCTAATGGAACTGTCTACCCAACTGAGTTTAAAACGGCAACAGTTGATGGTCAGTCTGCAGAACTTGTCTGGGATCCAAAAGGAACTCAAAAAGTGGGTTATGCTGTCGTTGCACTATATAATTACAATAAAAATACTGGTGGCAGTATCACTTATGCCTTTACGATCAAAGATGGCACTCCGATCGTACTTGTAAACGAAACAAACACTGCTTCAAATAACTGGACACAAACAAAAAATAACGATTTAAAAGAAAATTTTGCCAATATTTATAATGGCAGACCAACGACAACAGTTGGATCAGCTAACGAAAAAACAGCAACTGATGATGCTTACAGCGACGGGAGAAACGGTTATATAACTACTCCGGTTGCAATGCGGGGAACTTGGTATGCCAAAAGCTATGGTAAAATGTCTAAGCTAGAAGTTAGTGAACATGAGATTGTTTATACGTCTGAAGGTGAAAAGCCTGCTAAAACGATCTTATATCGTCCAGGAAACGGTAGAAAATTTGACATAGATAGCGCTGTGCAAGAAGCACGCCAAGAATGGGGAGTTGCCAGTGAAGTTACGAAAAATGATTTGAATTATATCAATGTTCGTGGATGGTACCAAACTGCTGGGGCTGGAACTTTCTATGCAGCTCATACCGAGTTGATCGATGGCAAGCAAACACCGGTCGTAGTAGTTGGTAGTGGAGCGGGCGCATGGACGAACACAGTTTATTATCAAACTGAAGCTTTAGCAGAACAACAAGCAGAAGTTAAATACGATGATTTGATTTACCAATAAAATAGGTTCTAGATAAATATTAAAGAGGCTGTGACTTAGTGTCACGGGCGTTTTTAACGATAAAATTATGCTCAGTTTCCCATAACGAAAACTTGGCAAAGCTTATATAGTGGTAAGCGAGACTAAAAAAGAGCGCACCACTGACTAAGACCGCCCAAAACCATAGCGCCGTGAGATCAAAGAAACGTTGTAGCTGTGGAAACTGCTCTTCTAATTGAAGGACTAAGGCCAAATAAGCAAAGTATCGTGTGGAAATAAGGCCAGTTTTTACAATTGTTAGGAAATCAGTTTGTGATTTTTCAATGAGGCTTGCTTTGTTTTCTGCAACTATTTCCGTAGCGGGCTGGAACGCGGCTAAAAATTCCTGTAATTGCGCTAACTGCTCAGGGGTCAAAGCAAAAAACTCAATTGCTTCTTCGGTGGTACTGTTGTTGAGATAGATCTGGATACCTTGCGTGCGGAATAATTTTTGATAGATAGTCTGTTCGACGCGGAAGTTTGAAAGCGTGTGGCTGAGCTCAGCTTGTTTGAGTTTGAGCGTTGTTTTTGCAATGACCCCAGTTGTGAGCGTCAAAGTATCAGCCTCAATGCGGTAGGTGGTAGTGAAATAGCGTAAAAAAATCGCAATGAGCGAGCTAGTATAACCCAGGAAAAGTAAAAGTGTCCAAAAATTGGGAAGAATGAAGATAAAAACCAGCAAGGGCAAGTAGATCAGACCGTTACGGACAAAAAATTCCGTATATTTGACTGCAAAATATTTCACCGATTGATGTCTAGCCTTCATCACGCCCACCTACTTTCACGGGAAGCTGGAAGTCTTCAGTGATCCCGGCAAAACTAGCTGCCTGTGCGATCGTTTGAAAATTTAGTCTTTTTAATTTGAAAAGCTGTAAGTAGACATTTGTACTTTCTGAAACAATATATATCTTTTCAAGCGGGATCGTAGTTTTTGAGTAAAAGAAACGGCCTTTGGTAACGATGACGGCTGTAGAACTAAAACTGAGTCGAGCATATTTCCAATAAAAAAAGCTACGTAGACAATCTAAAACAAAAACAATACTCCAAAAAAATAAGGTGAGTCGAAAATAATTGCCATGATCGAAGTGTTGGAGTAAAAAATATCCCAGTAAAAGCAGCAGTGTGTAAGTGATAAAAGCTAATGAGAACCTATAATACAAGTATTGTTTGGCAACAGTAAAGGTTTGCATCTAAATCCCCCCAATGGTCTTTTCTTTTATTATACAGTTTTTGGTAAGCGGTTTCGACAAAACAAAATAAAAAGCGCACCTTTCAAAGTAAAGATGCGCAGGTAATTCTTAAATTAATAGATTTGACTGATTTTAGAGCTTGTCAAAGTCGAATTCAACACCTTCAGTGCTTCTTCGAATAATCGAATATAGATGTTTAAAGATAGGGTCTGAAATAAGGTAACTAATATCTTCAGACTGCGAATCTTCAAGCTGAACTGGCACATTTTTGATCTTATGACCAGAGATTTGAATATCCTTTTTTACGATAGTCATGTCTTTAGCCAAGTTTTCAGTGTCAAACGTACGAACACGTCTAAATTTAACCATTGTATTCTTCCCCCTTGCAAAAATTACTTTAAATTCTACCATAGTAATTTGTAAATGCAAGAAAAATTTTAGAATTTTTGAAAATATAAAGTTAAGTTTTTCTTAATATATAGGCTTTTTCTAGGTATACCAGCAATGTAAGCAGATGGGTATATGAAACTTGTATCCTAGTACTGGTTAAGCAAGGTGGAATATGTTATGGTTAAAAATCATCAACGGTGATCGCTATTAATCGTTGCCGATCGCTCCACTGACTTGAGCCGATAAATTACGCCAGTAGAGCAGATCATTATCTGCTAGATCTTGTGAAAAGGTCTCAAATCCTTTTCGCGGATAAACTTTGGCGATCTCTTCTCCCAGACTTCCCGTAATCGTTAAGATCATATCGGGCTTTTCCCACGCGGTCCCCCAATATGGACCCTCAAGTGCTGTGTCGAGCATATCTTGGACACCATCTTGCGTCATGTCGTTGATGACACTTTCTCTGGTAGCTGTGTTATAGCCATTTGCTTTTAGCCAAGCTAACTTTTCGAGTGCTTGGGGCAGATCATTTGGTATTAGATGTAACATCGATATTTTCCTGCTATATAAAATATGAACAAACGTAATCAAATATATCAAATGATTACATTTGAGAAAGAAATATAGCTTTTCCTTTCCTAAATTTTATTTACTACCGTCAACGCTAGTGTTCCCATATCCTAACAAGAGGGTAATGACATTGACTAGCTCAGATAGCTTAAGGGTGTAGCCCACCCCGTTATATTTTCTAGTTTAATAAAGCTAAAAGATTAGCTACGGCATTTTCATCTCGATCCATGATCGCACCACATTCATAACAGATATATTCGTTATGCTTAGTTTTATGTTTTTGATTACCATCAAGACTAATTTTTTCATCACCAGTCTTGATATGACCGCAATCAGAACATCTTTGTGTACTTGGATAGTATTTATCAGCTAAGACTACTTCTTTATCATACCAGCCAGCTTTATAGGTCAATACTTGTCTAAAGTAACCAAATAATGATCTTTGTAAGCCTTTAGAAGCTACGTGTGTCATCTGCATTTTCTTTACATCTAAATCTTCGATCACGATTTTGTCATAATCACTAACTAATTTAGTTGTAAATTTATGGATAATATTATGTTGAATATTAGCTACTTTGCGATAATCGCGTTGTAACTTGGCTCTCGCTTTAACGTAATTATTTGTTTTAGTAGCTTTATTTCCATCATTAATGTCTACCGCTGTTTTATTACCAGTTTTACCCTTTTTAGTTATTTCAACTTCAAAAGGTAGACTAGCCCAGTATTTATCATTTTCACGGTAAATTGAAACGACTTTTAAATCACCTTCTAAAGACTTAGCTCCTTTAAATCTGATATCGTACCAAGTTTTGATTCCAAGTGGTTTATCAAGTCTTAGCTTACCATTAACGATCTTAGCTCTATCAGTTTTAAAGCCTTGTCTAGGAGCTTTCTTAGACTTGAATTTAGGCTTGCCCCAATCAGGTCGTGCTTTATCAAAGAAATTTTTCCAAGCTTTACCTAGGTTAGAGATCGCTAATTGTAAACAACGAGCTGATAATTGATACTGCCAATCCGCTTTATTAGCTACTAATTCATCACGAACCCTATGTTCGCTAGGTTTTAATTTTTTATCCCCTAAAATCAAGGAACTATCATACATATCATTCCATAAAGCTAAACCTTGATTCCAACAGTATCTACGATAATCGCACAAATCATCAAGAACCTTCTTCATTGTTTGATCGGGATAGAGTCTTACTTTTTGAACTCGAATCATTATTTTCACCACTTTTCAAAGACCCGTCATTTTTCAATTTACTTTTATACTTGCGTAAACCATATAAGCGACAAGAAAATACATGTACAATGCTTATCATATCGTTGATCATTTCTTGAGTAGGACTAGTTTCAATGTTATTTAACACTACAATTTCCGTATTGTGCATCTTACATAATCTTTCAAACCAGTCATAACCAAAGCGGATAAATCTATCTTTATAGGTAATAAAGTTCGTGTCAACTTGATTATCCATTACTTCTTTTAGTAATTGTTTCATCAAGAATAACACCTTTAGCATGGGAGCACAATAAGCTTTTAAAGTCCCATTGTTATCCCAGCGTTGTAGGGTTAAAACAGTAACGCCCGATCTTTCAGCTATTTATTTTGGTTGTAATATCTACCTCACATTTTATCTTTCTTGTAGATATTACATCATAATTGATTATATTTTAATGCATTTTAATTAACAGTTATTTTCCTCCTCGTTTTAGCTATCTATATTATAACAAGCTGGCTTCTGATTAACAGGAAAAATGGACACACCAGGATAATTTAGGAAAGGAAAAGCTATACTTTTATTCGAGATAGTTGCTAAAAAATGAAGATCAATAGAACATTTATCCCATTTGATGTAAAGTTGCTCAATATCATTTGGTGTTTTGATCGCAAGACCAACCAAGTGAAGGTGATATTAAAAGATGAGGGTGACTGGACTTTATCTGAAACTTATCTTATCCAGGATGAGGATGTCCTTGATGCGACGATCAGATTGACACATGAGTTGACGGGACAGACTGTGTCACCTAAAAATATTGAACAATTAGAGACATTGACTGATCCTAAGCGAGTAGTTGATGGAAAACGCTTAGTGACAATGGTCTATATGACTTATCTACCGGAGTTTCCGAATATGATGACTTCGACCTTGGAACTATTTACCTTAGAAAACTTAAATAGCCACTATTATTTCACTAAAGGTGAGAAACAATTAGCGGTGGCAACAGTTGATACCGAGGCTGAGTATTACCAAAAACGCTTGCGAAAAAACAAATTCTACCAAGTCAACGATTATGTTTTGAAGAAGGCTTGTCTGCGTATTCGCCACTCGTTGGATACTCAACCAGACATCTTACGGATCTTGGGCGAAGCCTTTACTTTGCGTGAAGCGCGGAGTTTGTATGCCCCGTTTTTAGGCGTTAGTTTTCATGAGATCGATAATTCGAACTTTAAAAAGACCCACCAGCGACTTTTTAGAGAGATCGGAAAGGCAAATAAGCGTGGGCCGGGACGACCAGCTAGTCTGTATCGCTTACGCTTTTAAATGAATAAAAAATAAGCTTTCCTGGGAAATAATTTCCCAGGAAAGCTTGTTTTTCATTTAGGCTTGTAAAACTTCAAAAACTGCTTGAACTAAGGCTTGCTTAGTAAAGTAACCTTGTTGGAGCAGTGGAGCAAATTCTTTAACGGCATTTTTGTATTGCAGATATTCTTCTTGGGTGAGGCGCTCTAATTTTTCTAAAGCTTCGGTGATCGAATCAACTGCAAAACCAAGATTATTTTTGCTGATCAGTTCTTCATTTGAGATGCCACACGGAATGATGACGGGTAGACCTGCAGCCAGATAAGTACCTAATTTATAGGAAATATATTTGGAAGTATATTCTTGTGTATAGCCACCGTCATTCCAAACCAAACCAAACCCACCATTTTTAGAAAGCTTGATGCAAAGCTCGGCATCATTGAGCCAGCCTTCATAGATAAGGTTCAAGTCAGTTGCTGTAGGTTTTTTGGAAGCAAATAAATGCAAGGGAGTATCATGTTGCCAGTCTTGAACAAATGTAAATTTTGTGGGGTCGCCCGCAAAATTTAAGCGTTTGATCTCAGTGGTGTCATAAAGCATATTAGCATCTAAGGGATGATCCCACATGTGTTGTACAACGTATTTTTTCTCTGCCAGGCCATTTTCTCGTAAAAAATGATACATCTGTTCAGAAGGCACGATCAAAAGGTCGGCTTTTTGGTAAAAATCGATAAATGTTGGTAGCAAGTAGCGATTTTCAGCAAACATCAGTGGCGGCACATCATGGATAAAGATGATCAATTTCAACTTAGAATAGCGTTTGAGATGATCGACAAAGGAGTGATCAAACTCGATCGTATTCCAAGATGGCGCTTGATAGATGACGATATCATTATTGCTTACAGAAGCGACCATACCGTCGAATCGCTTGCTAAGTTCAGTTGGGCTATCAACACTAACAGGATAGTTGTAAATGCCGATCTCGTTAAAGCCCAGTTGTTTTCCAAATTGAGATGTCATATTTTGAGCTATCTGAGCGACACTATTTTTAGTCATCCCGTAAATATTGGTCATGTGAACTTTCATTGTGCACACCTCATATGTTTTTATCCCTATTATATGGCATGGCTCATACTTCTGTCGAATTATGCGGTTGATAGGTGGTGGTCACTTTATCTAGTAAGTCACCAAATACTTTAGCTTCACTTGCAGTCAAACTAGCCAGCGAATTTTGATTGACTTGGCGATAGATATCTTTGATCTTAGGCAAGATAGCTTCACCTTTAGAAGTCAAAAATAATTCTGAGCGGCGATGGTCATTATCGGAAAAACGTTTGTTGATCCAACCATCGGCCACTAATTTATTGATCTGGCGGGTAACAACGCTTTGATCACGGTGTAATATCTTGATGAATTGAGCTTGACTGATCCCAGGAGTCTCGGCGATCTTTTCAAGATAAAAATAATTTTTAGCGCTGAGACCGATCTTTTCATATTGAAAATTGAGTTCGGTACGCATTTTGTGATTAAAAATTGAAACTAATTTATCGATTCGTGGTTCCATGATCAGGCATCCTTTCGTAAATAGAGCCCAAAGCAAGTCAACATCAATAAGACCAAGCCGACGGTTACCCACATGGAAAGACGCATCCCGGCGGTAAATGTCGCTGGAATATTGGATAAAACGATCAAGATGGTGATCGATGAAGCACCAAATGCTTGGCGTAAACTATTGTTAAGTGCGGTAGCATGGCTGACTTCATCAGGTAAAACGTCAACAAAGGCTTCTGACATCGCTGGGGAAAATACGAGGGCATTTCCGATCATGCGAAGCATATAAGCAACTGTCAAGAGCCAAACAGGTGTAGTCTCAGAGATCATGACAAAGGGGATCGCAGCGATCAACATCAAGATCCCGCCTGAAATGATCAAATATTTAGGACCATGTTTGTCATAAAGCCGTCCGACTAAAGCTGCACTAAGCGCATTAGCGATCGCCCCCGGTAACAAGATCATCCCAGAGACCATACTATTTAGGTGTAAAACATTTTGTGTAAAGATCGGAAGCATTTGTTCAGTCCCAAGTAAGACCATGAAAGCACAGATCCCCACTAAAGTCATCAATCTAAATGAGCGATTTTTGACGAGTTGAACTTTGAGCATCGGTTGCTTGAGGCGAAGTTGGCGTTTAACAAAGATGAAGAGGATCGCTAGCCCCAAAACTAACATGATCCAACCTTGTAAAGCAGAAGTTTGAAAGAAGGTCAAACTTGCTAAAGTCAATCCTGAACCAAGCAAGGAGAGACCCACGGAAATAAAGTCGATCTTGATGTCTTTAGGTTCAGAGAAGTTAGGAAAGGCAAAAAAACCGATCGACCAAACCAGTAACATCATCGGTAAAACTAAGATAAAAATATAGCGCCACCCTAAAGTGTTAACGATCAAACCGGAAAGTGTCGGTCCGATAGCTGGACCAAAAGCGATAACTAGCCCAGACATCCCTAGGATCGTGCCCCGTTTTTCGATGGGATAGATCGAGATCATCGTTGTCATTTGAAATGACATCAAGAGCCCACTAGCACATGCTTGGACCAAGCGGGCGAGTAGCAAGAGCCAAAAATCAGTGGCAAAGCACCCGATCAAAGTCCCTAAGATAAAGATCGCAATCGTAGCCAAAAAGATATTGCGCTTTTTAAATTTTTCATACAAATTGGATGAAAGCGGCGTGATTACCCCGACCATCAAAGTGTACCCTGTTGTGAGCCATTGAACTAGAGTCAATGAGACATTCATCTCATGTTCGATGACGGGTAGTGCAGTGATCATCATCGTTTGACTAGCTAGACTGACAAATCCAGAAAATAAAAGTAGTACAGTAACGATCAGGCGGATCTTAGGATCGATCGTTTTAGAAATGTTATCCATAAATAAAGTCCTTTCACTAATAAATTGCATGCAGATGCATATAAATGCTCAATCTATATTACATGTAATTGCATGTAATATCAAGTAAAAGAAAATATTTTCCAGGTTAAGTAATTTCTTGCACTTAAGGTAAGTTAATTATATAGTTAAGGTGTCGTTTGGTAACTATTGGTTTGTAGTCGTGCTGCGAAATGCAATGCCTAGTGGATAACAATAAGGAAAGCACGAGGCAAAAAGCGCCTCATGACTGAGCTACCGTTATTTCTACGGAGCTTCCCGCATTTCTCCGCACTGTTATATATAGGGGGCATACATAATGAAAGCTATATTAACTGTTGTTGGTCAAGATAAGGTCGGGATCGTTGCTGAAGTCAGTCGCTTTTTGGCTGAACAAGGTATCAATATTCTCGATATTAGTCAAACTATTTTAGAAGGTCATTTTACTATGATGATGGCGGTCCAAGTTCCAGAACAAAGCGATCTGCAACTTATCTCAGCTAAACTTGCTGAATTGGGGCAGAACTTGAAAGTTGAGATCAATTTGCGCAATGAAGAAGTTTATCGCGCAATGCATCAACTATAGGAGGGAAGTTCATGGAATTTGATAAGATTTTAGAAACGATCCACATGATATCTGACCAAAATCTCGATGTCCGCACCATTACCATGGGGATCTCCTTGCTGGATTGCATTGATAGCGACAGTGATGTGGCTTGCCAAAAGATCTACGATAAGATCACTACTAAAGCTAAAGATCTAGTCAAAACGGCTGAGCAGATCGAGATGGAATATGGGATCCCGATCGTCAATAAACGCGTGGCGGTGACACCGATCGCTTTAGTTGCAGGGGCTAGCCAAGATAAAGATTACGTCAAATACGCTAAAACTTTGGATAAGGCGGCTCAAACATTGGGGATCGATTTTATCGGTGGCTTTTCCGCGCTTGTTCAAAAGGGGATGACTAAAGGAGACCAAACCTTGATCGCCTCATTGCCTGAAGCTTTAGCACAAACGAATTTGGTCTGTGCCTCAGTCAACGTCGGTTCCAGCAAGAGTGGGATCAACATGGATGCAGTCAAACAAATGGGGGAAGTTATCACAACGGCTGCTAAATTAGATTATATGACCAACGCTAAATTAGTCGTCTTCTGTAATGCAGTCGAGGATAATCCTTTTATGGCGGGTGGTTTTCATGGGGTCAGTGAACCGGATGTCGTGATCAATGTAGGGGTCTCAGGGCCTGGTGTCGTTAAAGCTTCTTTAGAACATGTTAAAGGTCAACCACTCGATCAAGTGGCAGAAACGATCAAACAGACAGCTTTTAAAGTTACACGGATGGGACAATTAGTCGGTAGTGTAGCAGCCAAACGGTTAAATGTACCGTTTGGGATCGTGGACCTTTCCTTGGCCCCGACGCCAGCGGTCGGTGATTCAGTTGCACAGATCTTAGAAGAGATCGGTCTTGCTCAAGTCGGGACTCATGGGACAACGGCGGCTTTGGCGATGTTAAATGATGCAGTCAAAAAAGGCGGTATCATGGCTTGCAGTCATGTAGGTGGGTTATCCGGTGCCTTTATCCCAGTTTCTGAAGATGCGGGAATGATCGCTGCTGTTGAAGCAAGAACATTATCCTTGGATAAACTAGAAGCCATGACAGCAGTTTGTTCAGTGGGGCTGGATATGATCGCTTTACCAGGCGATATTCCAGCCACAACTGTCAGTGCGATGATCGCCGATGAAGCTGCGATCGGGATGATCAACAATAAAACGACCGCAGTACGGGTGATCCCTGTTCCAGGTAAAAAAGTCGGAGACCAAGTTGAATTTGGCGGTTTATTGGGACATGCTCCGATCATGCCATACAATCAAGCTTCAAGTGCTACGATGATCGCTCGTGGTGGCTTGATCCCAGCCCCGATCCACAGCTTTAAGAATTAATGACTGTTTTTGACCGAATATAATTTTAAATAATTGTAAATGAAATGCCGTTTTCAAATAGAAAACGGCATTTTTTAGATATATATTTAGAATTTTTTTGAAATTTAATGACGTTTTTTGACTTTTTATGATTGATTTTTGCTGGTTCAGATGATATTATAATTTGGGAGGTGTAATGAAAGTGCTTGCAGAGGAAAGACAACAGCATATTTTGCAGATGTTAAAGGAAAATAATGTCGTTAAACTTAAAGAGATCCGCAAACAAACTAATTGTTCTGAGTCATCGGCTCGGCGCGATCTTCAGCTTTTGGAAGAAAAGGGCTTGTTGATCCGAGTACATGGTGGTGCCAAGATCAAGCATTCGCTCCAACGTGAACTTGATATGAGTGGCAAAGCATCGAAGAATACGGCTCAAAAAGAGGCGATCGCCCAAGCAGCTGCAAAGTTAGTCGAAGCTGAAGATGTGATCTACTTGGATGCGGGAACGACGACTTTAGCGATGATCCCATATTTAAATAAGCCAGAACTGACGGTTGTGACTAATGGAGTTATGCATGCTTCGTTATTAGCTGATCAAAATGTGCGTACGATCTTGGTCGGCGGTGAGTTGAAAAATACTACTAAAGCAATTATTGGTGTCAAAGCAGTCAGTTCGCTGACACAATTACGGTTTAATAAAGCTTTTTTGGGTATCAATGGGATCCAGCCTCGTTATGGGTTCACCACGCCTGATCCCGATGAGGCAGCTGTCAAGACAACAGCGTTAGAACAAAGCGAAGAATGTTTTGTTTTGGCTGATCCAAGTAAGTTTGACAATGTTTCCTTTGTCAAAGTAGCTGAACTTTCGCAAGCAACGATCATTACCAGCAGTCTTTCACAACCAGTGAGAGCGCGTTATTGCGAACAAACGACGATTCAGGAGGATTTTTGATGATTTATACAGTAACTGTCAACCCTTCGATCGACTATATCGTCCAGTTAAATGAACTAACTTTAGGCGAAGTCAACCGAATGGATTACGACAATAAATTACCTGGGGGCAAAGGGATCAATGTTTCCCGTATCTTGAAAGAACTTGGCTTGGATAATACAGCTTGGGGCTTTTTAGGTGGTTTTACCGGTGAATTTGTTAAAGAAAGTTTAGAAAAGACAGGACTTAAGACGAACTTTACTCCGATCAAAGCTGATACGCGGATCAACGTTAAGATCAAAGCCCAAGCAGAAACTGAGATCAACGGCCGTGGACCTGAATTGACTAAAGAAGAGATCGCAGCTTTTACAGCGCAATTCGATAAATTGACCGCTGATGATGTGGTGATCTTTGCCGGGAGTTTAGTTCCAAGTTTGAGCGATGACTTTTACTTTGATCTGATCAAAGTCATCCGTCAAAAAGGTGCTCAATTTGTGATCGATACGACCGGTGAAAGCTTGTTGAAGACTTTGCCAGAAAATCCATTAGTGGTCAAACCTAACAATCATGAATTAGCTGAATTATTTGGCGTCGAACTAAATAGCATCGACGATATCGTTAAATATGGTAAGAAATTACTTGAAATGGGAGCTAAGCACGTCTTGATCTCGATGGCAGGCGATGGTGGCTTGATGATCACTAAAGATAAAGTTTATCGTTCATACGCACCAAAAGGCACCGTGATCAACTCAGTCGGTGCGGGTGACTCTATGATCGGTGGCTTTACAGGAACCTACGCTAAGACTAAAGATCCACTCGAAGCTTTCCGATACGGTTTAGCTTGTGGGTCTGCGACAGCCTTTTCTGAGGACTTGGCTGATGCTAAAAAGATCAATGAGATCTTACCAATGATCGAGATCGAAGAATATAAATAATTAAAAAGGAAGTGTAAGACATGGACATTCGTGACTTATTGATGACCGACCTTATGATCATGGATCTTAAGGCTACGACCAAAAATGAAGTTATCGATGAGATGGTGCATAACTTATTTGTTAAAGGCATCATCGACGACGAAGAATTATACAAAAAAGATATCTTAAAACGTGAAGCTGAAAGCTCAACTGGTATGGGTGAAGGGATCGCGATCCCACATGCTCACGATACAGCAGTTAAGAAACCAGCTGTAATGTTTGCGCGCAGTGTCAATGGGGTCGATTACCGATCAATGGACGGCCAACCAGCGCACTTATTCTTTATGATCGCAGCTCCAGAAGGTGGAGATAATACCCACTTACAAGCTTTAGCAGCTTTATCCCAAGTTTTGATGAACCCAGATGTAGTCAATGCTTTGAAAGCAGCTGACACACCACAAAAGGTCCAAGACATCTTTGCTAAAGCAGTTGCTCAAAAGGAAGCTGAAAATAAAGCGCAAGAAGAACGTGAAAAAGCAGCTACTAACAAACCAGCTGATGATTCTCGGCCATACATCGTAGCTGTAACAGCTTGTCCAAACGGGATCGCGCATACTTACATGGCGGAAGAAAATTTGAAAAAACAAGCTGATAAGATGGGCGTTGACATCAAAGTTGAAACAAACGGTTCTGAAGGTATCAAGCACCGTTTGACAGCTGATGAGATCAAGCGCGCTAAAGGTGTTATCGTGGCTGCCGACAAGAAAGTCGAAATGGCACGTTTTGATGGCAAGAACTTGGTCAACAAACCAGTTACCGATGCGATCAAAGACCCTGAAAAATTGATCAATGAAGTTTTAGAAGCTAAAGCACCAGTCTTTCATGCAAGTGCTAATGATGCAACTGAAGAAAGTGACTCGACCGGTTCTGTTTGGGGCGATATCTATAAACAATTGATGAACGGGATCTCCCACATGTTACCATTTGTTATCGGTGGTGGGATCTTGATGGCGGTCTCCTTTATCGTCGAACAATACATGGGTGGGGCTAAGTCACCAGCCTTCATCTTCTTGAACAATGCTGGTAATATGGCATTTGCTTTCATGGTTCCAGTTTTAGCTGCTTACATCGCTGAAGCTATCGGCGATCGTCCAGCTTTGATGCCAGGTTTTGTTGGTGGTTTCATGGCAACAGTTTACAGTGGTTCATTTGGCGGGGCTTACACAGCTAACGTAATGGCTGATGCTAAATCCGCAGCTGGCTTCTTAGGTGGGATCGCAGCTGGTTTCATCGCAGGTTACTTGATGGTCGGCCTAAAGAAACTTTGTGCTCACTTACCTAAGAGTGTCGAAGGTATGAAGCCAATGTTGATCTACCCAGTCTTAGGGTTGTTGTTCATCGCTTTGATCATGTACTTTATCATCAATCCGATCTTCTCAACGATCAATATCTGGATCACAAACTTCTTGAACCACTTAGGAACAGGTAACTTAGTCGTGCTTACCTTAGTCTTAGCTGGGATGATGGCGATCGATATGGGTGGTCCTTTCAACAAGGCTGCTTATGTCTTTGCTTCCGGTGCGTTTGCTAACGATCCTAAATCTGTTGTAGCTGCGACTTTGATGGCGGCAGTTATGGTCGGCGGGATGATCCCACCATTTGCTACAGCGATCGCAACAGCTTTCTTCCCTAATAAATTCCCAGAGCAAGAACGCCGTGCAGGTATCTCTAACTGGGTCTTAGGGTTCTCATTTATCACAGAAGGTGCGATTCCATTTGCTACAGCTGATCCAGGTCGTGTGATCCCATCATGTGTCTTGGGTTCTGCGATCGGTGGGGCTTTAGTTGGGCTTTGGCATGTCTCCGTACCAGCGCCACACGGTGGTTTCTGGGTAACGCCATTAGCAACTAACCCACTTGGCTATATCGCAGCCGTTGCGATCGGTTCGATCATCGCAGGTGTGGTCTTAGGTTTCTGGAAAAAAGAACACAAAGGTTAATTTGACTAAGCAATAAGTTTGACGTGAGTCTAATTGGGCTCACGTCTTTTTTGATTCGTTAAATAATATTTAAATTTTTTAATTTGCACTTTCTATAAAGATATAATATAATCTCTGACGAATATATGACAAACGATTGATATATAGGAGGATAGTGATGAAGGATACGATTGTACGTAAAAAAAATGTATAAAGCTGGTAAAAATTGGGTCGTAGCTTCAGTTGCTGTAGCTGCTATGGTTGCTGGTTCTGCTAAGGTTTCTGCGGATCAAACAACTGAAAATCAAGTTAAAAATGATATCGTTGAAACAACAAGTACATATACTTTGAAAGAAACTGATTCTGATAAAGGTCTAACACAAAAAGAAGTGAGTGCTGATGCTACTCCTGCTAAAGAAGATGTTCCAACACAGGAAACAACAAAAGCACCTAAAACTGAAGCAACATCAGAAACTAAGGCAGCAACAAAAGCAACTGATGAGCCAGCAGTAGATGCACCAACAGTTGCAAAGGAAACTAAAGACGAAAAAACATCTGAAACTTCCAATGAAACGCTTGCAAAAGTTTCTGAAGATAAAGTAGCTTCAAGTGTTGAAAATACTGAAGGCGCCAAAGAGTTAGACAACTTAGCTAAATTAAGTGATACAGCTAAGCAGATCGCAAAGGAAGCTAACTTAGATCCAAGTAAGTTAACAGATGAACAGATCGATTCATTGAACAAAGTTGTTTTGGATAATAATGCTAAGGCGGGAACTAGATTAACATATAGAGATTTTCAATCAGTTGCTGAAACTTTGGCAAAACAAGATCCAAATTATGCGGTACCATTCTTTAATGCTGCACAGATCAAAAATATGCCAGCCGCATATACTAAAGATGCTCAAACTGGGGAATATGCTGATTTAGATATTTGGGATTCTTGGCCGGTTCAAGATGCTAAGACAGGTCAGGTATCAGTTTGGAATGGTTACCAACTTGTGATCGCAATGATGGGTATCCCAAGTGAAAACGATAGTCATCTGTATTTACTATACAACAAATACGGTGATAACAACTTTGCAAACTGGAAAAATGCTGGTCCGATCTTCGGTCATAATGCAACACCTTTACGTCAAGAATGGTCGGGTTCTGCAACTGTAAATAGTGATGGAACTATTCAATTGTACTATACTCAAGTAGATACTACTAAGGGAACGAATCATCAAAAAATTGCCAGTGCTGTGATCACACTAGATCATACAAATAATACGGTATCTATAGCCAATGTAGACAAAGATCACGTTATCTTTGAAGGTGATGGCTATCACTATCAAACATATCAACAATGGGTCGCTACTAATAAAGGTGCAGATAATGTAGCAATGCGTGATGCTCATATTGTTGAAAATGACAAAGGTGAACGTTATCTTGTATTTGAGGCAAGTACAGGTAAAGAAAACTATCAAGGTGAAGATCAGATCTTTAACTGGAAAAATTATGGTGGTAGTGCAGAGTATAATACTAAGAGCCTATTTGATATCTTAGGTAACGATGATATCAAGAGTCGAGCTACTTGGGCTAACGCGGCTATTGGGATCTTGAAATTGAATAATAATGAAAAGTATCCGGAAGTTGCAGAAGTCTATACACCATTGCTCACAGCAGCTATGGTAAGTGATGAGATCGAACGGCCAGATGTTGTTAAACTTGGAGATAAGTACTATCTATTTGCAGCCACTCGTTTAAATCGTGGTAGCAATGATTACGCTTGGATGAGAGCCAATTACGCTGTTGGTGATAACGTAGCAATGTTAGGTTATGTGTCTGATGAGCTAACAGGAGATTACAAGCCATTAAACGGCTCTGGTGTTGTTTTGACAGCTTAGGTACCAGCAAATTGGCGGACAGCCACTTATTCATATTATGCTGTGCCAGTTGCTGGGTATAATGATCGTGTCTTAGTGACGGCCTATATGACAAATCGTGGTGGTGTTGCTGGTGAAGGTAAGAACTCAACTTTAGCACCAAGTTTCTTAGTTCAGATCAATCCAGATGGGACAACAAAAGTTTTAGCTAAAGTAACAAATCAAGGGGACTGGATTTGGGATGATAGTAGTGAAAATCCAGATATGTTGGGTACATTAGACACAGCTTACCTTCCAGGAGAAAAAGATAAGCCAATTGATTGGGATCTGGTTGGATACTATTTGAAGGATCATAAACCTGCAAGAGGTAATGATCCAGAAAAACCAACTACTCCAGAAGATCCAGAAAAACCAACTACTCCAGAAGATCCAGAAAAACTATTCGTGCCAGAAGAATTTATCGTGACAGATGAACCGACTCCAGAAGATCCAGAAGTTAGTCGTTCAGCTATGTTACCACAAGCGGGTGAAAAACAAAGTCCGATCGCAATGATCTTGGCTGGTATGAGTGCACTCATGATGAGTTTTGGTTTAGCAAAAACAAAAAAACGTAAATAGTCGGTAGTGATATTTAGAAGGTCCTATGAAATCAGGTCAAACTGATTTTATGGGGCTTTTTAGCGATTTTTACAGAATAATGCTCTCGATTTTGTTTAAGACAAGATTTAACTACCGAATCAATTGAATTTATAGTACAATTTGAAGAGGTCATAATGGATAACATACTTTCTAATTGAGTTTTCATGGTAAGATACACAAGAGAAAGATGCAACTATGACTTTTTTTGTGTAAGGTGCAGTTTATAATACAAGTATTTTTAGATATACTAGTTGTAGCAATATTTTTAAGAAAGTAGAACAGGGGAAGATTATGACCAAAAAAGATGTGGGAAGCAAACTTAAAGCAGGGATATTTACTTATGGGATCATGTTTTTGACACTATTTAATGCTTTATATTGGCAACATGAACCACAGATCTTACAACAAGATGTCATAAGTTTGAAATATTTATTGGCTAACATTTTACATGGCTTTTCAGTAACTGGTCCAGTGTTGGCACTACTATTGATCGGCTATTTGATTGCGCATAGTAAGACTATCGGTCCAGCTCAGATCTGGGGATGGTTATTTGTTGGAAGTTGGATAAGTTTATTTGTTTTATATTTTTTACAAGCTACAGATCCAGTTTGGGTCGGATATTTTTATAATGCTATTTTTCCAATTTTGCGAAATGCTTATCCATTGATCAGTGGGGTCTTGTTAGGAACATTGACCTTAAAATGGACTAAGAAGATCTTTTCGGCCACACCTTATATTTATGTGGCTTTCTTTGTGGGAATGATCGTATTTCCCACAGTGTTTGCACAAGATATCTTCAGTTATAATGGGGGCTCATCAATAGTTTATGCTTGGGTGATCTTTACCTTAGGAGCTGATCTTCCAGTAAGTAAATTATGGACAAAAACATGAGGATATTTATTTGGATCTACTGTGCTTTTAGTACTATTTTTAGGTGTAATGCCTCTGATTTCTGAGGGGAGCCATGGAGATCTTAGCACGGCTGCTAGATTTACTAATTCAGCAGGACTATTTCCTATATTGTTTAGCTTGTGTCTAGTAAAACTAATAGTACAAATGATCGCTTGGAAAAAACAGTATTTTTACATTTTTAACTTGATCGGAGCATTATTATTAGCCTCAAATGGTGCTTTGATCGAATTGACAAATGATCTTAATGCAAAAGCTACTTGGGGACTACGCTATTTGCAATTCTTGGAAGCAGTATTACTTCCGCTGTTGATAGCTTTAGTAGTATGGATCTATAGCAAGACAAGGTGGAATAAGACTTTATCTAATTGGGATATACTATCTAGTACTTGGACATTGGAGAATTTTGAACAAAGTATCAAAAATAGTAGTTCTAAGCTTAAAATGAAGATCATTCAACATAAATATCGGTTATTAGTTGCTGGAACGATGCTTATTTGGGCGTACCTTTCCTTTGTAGTGACAAATGTCAATGGGCATGTGGCTGATAGTATGACAGGGGATATCGCTTTTAATGCGTGGACTTTTTCTGTTTTACAGCGCCCACAAATGATCGTATTTACGGCGCTATTATTTGTATGTTTACATTTATTTTTGCGAGGTCTAACTAATAATTTTTGGTTATCATTTTTATCTAGCAACTATTTGATAATTATTTGGCTGATCGCAACACGTCTAAAGATCGATAGCCGACGTGAACCTATCTTACCAGCCGAAGCAGGAATGGTAAAAGCATATGGTGATCTGTTACATATGGTACCTACAGGATACTTATTGTTAGGCGGGGGCTTGTTATTATGTTTGATCTTGGGAAGTATTTGGCTGACAAAGACGAAAAAAATCAGTAAATTACCATTGAAACGCCGAGTGAAGTGGATATTGATACCACTTATAGTGATATTTAGTAGTTGTTACTGGAATCATGAAGGCTTTCTACTAAAGAAGACCATGCGTAATATTGGAAATGATCCGCTATTTCATCATCAGTTATATGCGGCTCAACTAAATGGTCCGACGATCCAATTTTTGAATAATATTGACGTTGTTGTGATGGAACGTCCTAAAAATTATTCTAAAGCTAAAATTCAAGAAATAGTGGCAAAATATAGTGCTAAAGCTAAAGAAATCAACGCTAAACGTACAAGCAATTTGAATGAACAAACAGTGATCTTTAATTTGAGTGAAAGTTTTAGTGATCCGGGCCATGTTGCTGGAACTAAATTAAAAAATGATCCAATTCCTAATGTACATCAATTGATGTCACAAAATGTAGGTGGTTATATGTTGAGTTCTAGCTATGGCGGGGGGACTGCCAATATGGAGTATATGACATTAACGGGTTTCCCAATGGCTAATTTTGCTCCAACGATCAGTACACCATATGCACAAGTTGTTGCAAGTCGTCCTTACACGCCATCTATTGTAGATTACTTCCCTAACGCGGTAGCGATCCACCCTTATGTAGGAAATTTCTATAGTCGTCCTGTCGTTTACGATAAGTTTGGTTTTGATGATTTTATTTATCTTGGAAGTAAAACTAGGATCAAGTATCAAGAAAAGGTAGGGAAAAATCCGTATTTATCGGATAGGACAGCTTATATGAACGCGCTTGAGGCTATTAAAAAGAATAAGGACTTGGGTCAGTTCATCAACCTAGTAACTATTCAAAATCATATGCCTTATGGAGCTGATTATTATGCTGGTTTGAATGAATATGAGGTGACTGAGGCGGTCGATATAGAAAATACGCGCAATGCGATCAATAGCTTTGCCAAGGGGATCCATTATACAGACGAATACGTAGCAGAGTTTATTGATCAGATCGATCAGATCCAAAAACCTATAACACTTGTCTTTTATGGTGATCATTTACCAGGAATATACGTTAATGAAATGAAAAAAGATGGTTTAAACTTGCATGAAACAGATTATTTCATCTATTCAAATAAGTACGCTCAACAAAATGGGGCAAAAAATAGTTTGAATAAAAGTAAAATTATCTCACCAAATGATTTTCCAGCAATGGTAGCTGAAAAGTTAAATGCTAAGATCTCACCGTATTATGCATTGTTGACTGCGGTCTATCAACAAATACCAGCTATTTATATGGGGAACGATCAAACTTCTGAAAAGGGACGAGTTGTTGATTACGTTACAGAAAATGAACAAATTCTTACTGGAAAACAGCTATCTGCTCAAGAAAGGGAGATCTTAGAAGATCTACGATTGATCCAATATGATATAACAGCTGGGAAAAATTATGTAAAAGAGACCAAATTTATGCAGCTTCCCTGATATTTAAAGGATAAAAAATGAGACAATAAAACGGGACTTACCATGTACAAAATTCGTGGTGAGTCCCGTTTTATTGTCCCATATTTATTTATATTATATAGGATCGCTTAATTATACTTTAGCTTTCTTATTGCGACTAAAGAAAATAACCGTCAAGATAAGAAGGAAGATAGCTCCAACTGAAACTGATACACGGGTGTCTGGGTTGATGAACATAAAGAGCATGATCACAACTAGTGAAATGATCGCAAAGTAGTTTGAAAATGGATAAAGTGGCATCTTGAACGGATGATCCGTTAACTCATGAGTATTTTGGCGTCTAAAACGCAATTCTGAGATCAAGATCACAAACCACGGTACCATTCCGGGTAAGACACTAGAGCTGTAAACAACAACGAATAGGTTAGCGGTATCTTTGTTCAAGGTAGTCAAAATAATATTCAAGATAAAACCTAGTAATATCCCACCTGAGATAGCTAAGATCGCAATGTTTGGTACCACGTGCTTAGATAACTTGCTGAAGATCTTAGGTGCTTCATGGTCGAGCGAAAGTTTAAAGAGCATACGACTAGAACTGTAGATCCCAGAGTTAGCCCCTGACATCGCAGCTGTTAAGACCACAAAGTTGATGATTCCGGCAGCCCCAGCGATCCCTACTTTAGAGAAAGTCTCAACAAAGGGAGAACCGATCGCAGCTAGTTGATCCCATGGGTAGATCGTTACGATCACAAAGATCGCTCCGATATAGAAAATCAAAATGCGCCAAACGATCGATTTAACGGCTGCGACGATCGCATGCTTAGGGTTAGCCGCTTCCCCGGCTGTGATCCCTAAAAGTTCGATCCCTTGATAGGAACCAACGATGATCGAAAGTGAGAACATGAAGCCTTTAAAGCCACCAGGGAAAAAGCCACCATGAGCCCATAAGTTCGATAAGCCTAAGGGTTGCCAGTTATTTCCAAAGCCAAGAAAGATCACGGCTAGCCCCATAATGATCATCAAGATGATCGTGACGACTTTGATCAAAGCAAAGTAGAACTCTAAAGTCCCGTAAGCTTTGGCCGAGGCTAGATTAGCCAAGGCTAGTGTGATCACGACAACTAACCCGGAGATCCAATCAGGAAGATTAGGCCACCAGTAATTCAAATATTGAGTGACCGCAATGACTTCGCTGATCCCAACAACGATATATTGAAAGATGTTGCTCCACTTAGTTAAATAGCCTGCAAGTGGGTGGATATAATCGGTAGCGTAGTCAGCAAAAGAACCAGTCCCAGGTTTGATGTAGATCATTTCACCTAGAGCACGCATGACTGCATATAAGACGATCCCAACAAAGGCGTAAGCTAGTAAAACTGATGGACCAGTCCATTTGATAGTGGAAGTCGAACCCATAAATAACCCGACCCCGATCGTACCACCAAGGGCGATCATTTCCATCTGACCAGACGTGAGCGACCGATTTAAATGATTTTTTGGCTGCTCTTGTGAATCCTTACTCATAAAAAATCCCCATTTCTTTGTCCTATACAAAAAAGCTAACTAAAAAGCGGTATCGACGTAACATTTATTGTTAGGTGATATTGCTGATCAGTTAGCTTTAGTAATTGACATTTTATTATCTCAAATAGCCCCAACCAGCCTACATAGTAGTGGTTGAGGTGGTGGTTGCTGTAGTTTGTGTACTAATATCATAATTCATGGTAACAACCTCCGTGAGCTTTATAAGGTTAGAATACCATTAAAGCTTTGATCGTGCAAGATAAATTTTAAAGCAACTCATTTGATGGTATAATATCTAGGATAAATACTTAGATAATGGAGGAATTTTAGTGGATGAATCAACGCGTAAAAGACGCGATCTATGGATAAGAAAAATATTGGTCGTTGGATTATTTATCGGCTTAAGTATCTTATTTACTATTACTTTTTACATAAATGGGCGTCTAGGGATCGATTCAGATGGAAGTTTTCATTTTTCAAGGGTCGAAGAGATATATCGTAATCTAAAAGAGGGATCTTTCTTCACTTTTATTGCAACACATACGTTTCATAATAGTGGAGTCGGTTCATTCCTATTTTATCCAAGTGTCTTTATTTATCCATGGGCTACATTAAGATTTATTTTTGATCCACTTCGAGCATTTTATGTTTGGTATGGTCTAGTAATGTTTTTGACCATGGCCATAGCCTACTATGTAATGTTTAAATTTTCACAACGTAGGATCCGGGCGATTATTTTTGCTATCTTTTATGCAATTTCAGCGTATCATTTATACCTAGGATTGAAAAATTATGTTATTGGAGAATTTATTGCATATACATTTGTTCCACTTGTAATGTATGGTTTTTATGAGGTGGTTTTTGGTGATGCTAAAAAGTGGCCGCTATTAAGTATGGGCGTTGCTTTATTGCTTTATAGTCACCTATTAAGTACAGTAATGGCAGTAGCTATTATGGCTGTGATCTTTATAATAAGCCTTATATGTGGAAGAATACCAGATAAAGCGAGATGGTCAGCTTTAGCTAAGAGTGTAGGCTTAGCTTTACTGTTGAGCGCTTGGATGATCTATCCATTTATTACAGATTATTTGAAGAGTGATTTGGGGACACCGTTGCCAGGGTTTAGTTTTCAATATACGATGCAAGAATTTTGGGCTGCTTCGCTGGAAAATAGTGCAACGAATCGTGGGATCGGGATCGCGTTACTAATTGCAGCGTTATTTGGGTGGTATTTTGTTAAAAGTGATCGCCGTGAACGGATCATATATGCGCTTGGTCTGACTTTTATAGTGCTTTCAACGAGTCTATTTCCTTACAGTGTACTGCAAAGAGTTGAGAGTTTATCATTTTTACAAGTGATCCAATTCCCATATCGTTTCAGTGTGTATTCTTCATTTTTCTTGGCCATTGTACTGTCGTTGATGGTGACACGATTATTTGACAATAAAAAGAAATATCAGCGCATAGTTACTTTATTAGGAGTAGTGAGTGTGGCTAGCTTACTCTATTTTAACTCGGTAACTTTAATGATAGATCGGATAAGTGATCCTGATCCTAACGTGATGTTACGTGAAACAGACGATAGATTTGCGACCGTCCCACAAGGTGCTGTTTTGGATCACGCAAATTACAAATTGTTGTTTGACTACTTAGTTTTATATGGCGAAACAGATTACTACCCCAAACGATCATTTGCAAATAACTACATCACTACTAATCCTGCTGCGCAAAGTATAATTTTGCATCATGTAAAAGTAGGTGAAAAAGTTATTGAAAAAACGCCAGTGGTCGCCCCAAATGAGATCACATATCAAGTTGCGCTCAAGAAAAAGGCAACTGTTGATCTACCAATTATCGTTTATCCGGGAACAAAGGTATATGTGAACGGTAAAAATGTTTCACATGAAACAAGTAAACGTGGAACGGTAATGTTAAACCTAAATCAGGGCACTTATAAAATAACGACAAGATATGAAATGAGTAAAATATACTACAGTATGTTATTTATAGCACTGTTGAGCTGGGGTGGCTTAGCGATAGTAGGGGTGAGAAAATGCTACACACATTAAAAAAGTAGAATATATTTGAGTATTTTTCTTTTAGCATTTGTCTTGTTAAATGCGATTTTATTTATCACTGGCTTTGCGCCATTTGGAAATAAATCGCTAGCTATTATGGATGCATCGAGCCAGTATCTTGACTTTTTTGCCTACTGGAAAGATGTCTTGTTGGGGCAAAATAGTGCGACCTTTACTTTTAGCAATTTGTTAGGGTCAGGTAACTGGTCACAGGTCACTTATTATCTGTTATCACCATTCAATTTGCTAGTCGTCTTTTTTGCCAAAGAAGATCTGAATAGTTTCTTTGATCTAGTCGTTACTTTGAAACTTTCATTAGCTGCAATGACTAGTGCGATCTTTATAAATGTGAGAACTAGATACGGTTTGAAAAAATGGTTACTGGTCCTACTAGCCTTGAGCTACGCATTGATGCAGTATAATATTGCATAAAGTAGTAATATTATGTGGCTAGATGGTGTGTACTTGTTGCCATTAAGCTTGTTAGGTGTTTACCTTATTACGCACCAACGCTCATGTGGATTTTATCTTTTAGCAGTGACGATCGGGCTAGGGTTGATCTTTAACTGGTATGTGGGGACGATCAAGCAACAAAGTGATCATGTCAAGGCTAAGGTAGTGAACGGTAAGGATAGTTTTGAAGTAGAGAATGTCCACGCTAATAACTACTTACAAACCACGATCCCGTATGAAAGTGGCTGGCAAATAAGGTTAAATGGAAAAGAAGTAACGCCTAAATTGTTAGATGATACGCTAATGGCACTTTCCTTGGAAAAGGGAAGAAATACTATTACAATGGAATAGCATGTAGTACACTTAAAGTTAGGTGCTTTATTAACATTGATAGGAGTTATTTTGTTGATCAGTACTTGGTATTTAACGAGAAAGGGTAGTCAAGGGAGAAAATAATGACAAAAAAATTATCGATCATTGTACCTTGTTATTTTGAAGAAGAATCAGTACCGCTATTTTATGAAGCGGTCGAAAAAGTAAAAGATGAATTAAAGAATATCGAACTAGAATACTGGTTTGTAAATGATGGTTCCACGGATAACACCTTAAATGAAATGCAAAAATTACAGGCCCAAGATCCAGGACATGTCCACTACGTTTCTTTTTCACGTAATTTTGGTAAGGAAGCGGCCTTATATTGTGGTTTGCGCGAAGCTACTGGCGATTATGTGACTGTGATGGATGTTGACCTGCAAGATCCTCCAGATATGTTACCGCAGATGCTTGAGATCTTGGAAAATACCGACTATGACTGTGTTGGAACGCGCCGTGTCGACCGTTCGGGTGAACCACCGATCCGCTCTTTTTTTGCGCGAATGTTTTATAAATTGATCAATAAGATCTCTGATACTGAGATCGTTGATGGGGCGCGGGATTTTCGTTTGATGACACGGCAAATGGTTGATGCGATCCTTGAAATGAGTGAGTATAATCGTTTTTCAAAGGGGATCTTTAGCTGGGTCGGTTTTAAAACGAAATATTTAAACTATGAAAATCAAGAGCGAGTCGCTGGAGAGACTAGCTGGAATTTCTGGAGTTTATTTAAATATTCGATCGATGGGATCGTGAATTTTTCACAATTCCCGCTGGATATTGCGGCTTTTGTCGGCTTTATCTCTTCAGTTATCTCAGGGCTAGGGATCTTATTTATCATTGCCCGTTATCTACTTCAAGGTGATCCAACTAGTGGCTGGGCATCAACGATCTGCATCATGCTGTTTATCGGTGGGATCCAACTATTTTGTTTAGGGATCGTCGGAAAGTATATCGGCAAGATCTTTACTGAGGTCAAAGCTCGACCGATTTATATTATCAAAGAAAAGAAGTAGTGGAACTTGGAAAAAAGTTTACAAATAGCAGCAACGGTTTAGGAGCAACGTTTTTAACTGCTGGCTCCTAAGCCGTTTTCGTTTTATTGGAATTACAAGAGTCTTTTTTATTTATTGAAATCTAGGCAGACGGTTGGAATATGCAAAAATTCAAAGTATAATAGTTGTAAATATTATAGGTGAAAGTGAGTTTTATGGGATGTTAAAAGTATTGAAGAGATACGATAACATATTGATTTTAGCATTTTTAATGCTACTTAGTGTAGTCTTTGTAATTCCTTTACAAGCCCAGCATCAAATTTATTTTGGTGATGATATGACATATCATATTAATCGGATAAAAGAGTTAGTTGCTAATATATCACAAGAAAATTATTTTCCACAGTTGTATACATATAATTTTAGAGAGACAGGTTTTTTATTAGGGACGTTTTATCCGCAAGTTACGTTATACCCATTTGCCATAGCGAGTCTTATTTTAAAGAGTACGGTAAATGGTGTTTATGCGGGGCTAGCTTTTTATAGTTTCTTATCGATGTATTTCATGTATTTAGTAACTAATAAGATCTATCGGCGTAAAGATATCGCATTGATCAGTGCTGTTATTTATGGCTTTTGTGCCTATCGAGCAATTGATGCTTTTGTGCGTTTTGCATTAGGCGAATACTTAGCGATGGCCTTCATACCACTGGCATTGTATGGACTCTATGCAATCATGTTTGGAAATGAAAAAGATTGGCCTTATTTAGGACTGGGTTTATCGTTTATCGTATTATCACACGTATTAAGTACATTTTTATGTGTTTTGATCATGGCAGTGCTGTTTTTAGTGGGCTTTTATTGGATGGCAGATAAGAAAAAACGCCTATTTAAAATGTGCTATGCAGTGGTTTTGTTTGGAGCAAGTTCGGCTATTTATCTAGTACCGTTTTTGCAACAGCAACTATATCAAAAATATGATCAGCCCTCTCCCGCTAATTTAGCAGCCACTGCTTTTCCGTTGGATCGGATCTTCTTAGTCTCGTTATCTAATAGTTTTGAGAGAAGTAACCTATATAGTATCGGTCTAGTACTCTTATTGGTGATTATTTTTGGCTATATTAATTTCAATAAATTGAGTAGCTTTTCTAAGTTAAGTCTGGTTATTGGATCAGTGATCTTTGTGGTGTCATCTAATATTTTTCCATGGGAAATAATGATGAACACTCTCGTAAAAGTTATTCAATTTCCTTTTCGATTATCGGCATTTGCTTCTGTTCTTTTAGCTTTTACAGGTGGTGAACTTTTCAGTAGGCTCTTGCCTGATAGCAAATTGAAAAAAGTAGGGACTGTTGGGATCGCAACGCTCGTAATGTTAGGAACCTGGTATTCAGGGACGAAGCAATTTATCAATTCACCAACAGCAACGACGGATGATAATTTTATTGATGGCAAAGTTTATACTGGTGACAAAGATAAAGTCTATTATTGGTATTTAGACCAATATAATACCAAAAAAGCTGTTGAGAATTTTGACGATATCTTTTATCATCAAGCAACTATTGACGGTAAAAAGTATAGTTTACAAAAAATAGAAGCGCTCCCAGACGGATTGAAATATAAAGATAACGTCCTTGAAAAAAAACAGCAGGTCATCTTGCCAATATCAAATTATAAAAATTTACATGTATATCAAGGAAAAAAAGAATTAACGCATCAAGAGAGCAAAACAGGTATGGTAATGATCAAGGATACTCGTACAGGAGCTGTAACAGTTAAATACGAAAAATCATTGATCGACAAACTTTCAGTCATAGTAAGCATGATCACTTGGCTTGGGACGCTTGTGATCATTATTTTAAAAAAGTTCTCAAAGAAAGTGACTGATAAATAATTTTGATTTAGGGGGATGCAAAGAAGATGCAAGATGTGGGAATGCTAACGATCATCGTTCCTTGTTATAATGAGGAGGAAGTATTACCTGAGACTATAAAAGAATTGGGAGCTATTTTGGAAAAAATGATCCAGGACAAAAAAGTCAGTTCGGAAAGTAATATTTTATTTGTCGATGATGGTAGTAAAGATAGAACTTGGGAACTTATCTCAAAATACAGCAATGAACTGGGATATGTTTCAGGTCTGAAGTTTAGTCGTAATTATGGACATCAAAATGCGCTATTGGCAGGGATGACTACAGCAGTTGCTTATGCTGATCTATTGATCACGATCGATGCTGACTTACAAGACGATATCAATGCGATCCCAAAAATGGTCGAAAAATATCATGAAGGTGCAGATGTTGTTTATGGAGTCCGGAATAGTCGGAAGACAGATACGGTTTTCAAACGGCAAACGGCTTTGACTTTTTATGCCTTGATGAAAAAACTAGGTGTTGACCTAGTCCCTGATTCTGCTGATTACCGTTTGTTGAGTAAGCGGGCAACTGAAAGTTTGTTGCAATTCGATGAAAGAAATTTGTTTTTGCGTGGCATGGTCCCATTGGTTGGGTTTAAGAGTGCTAAAGTATATTATGCTCGTAAAGAAAGATTTGCAGGAGAGTCTAAGTATCCACTAAAGAAAATGATAAAATTTGCTCTAGATGGAATAACTTCATTTTCGGTGGTACCGATCAAATTGATCATGGGACTGGGGTTTGTGATTTCTATTGTGGGGATCGCAATGTTTATCTATACGATCATTCAAAAAATTTTAGGAAATGTGATCAGTGGCTGGACGTCCTTGATGACCTCGATCTGGGTACTAGGTGGAGTACAGCTGATCTGTATTAGTGTGATCGGAGAGTATGTTGGGAAGATATTTACTGAAGTTAAGCATCGTCCACGATATACGATCGAAATTGATGACTATAGCGGTAAATTCAAGAATAAAAAATAAGGACTGATAACTATCATTAATAAATTGAAAAATCTATTTGATGCTACGATGCTGAAATTTATTATAGTTGGGATCGTTAACACAGCTTTTGGGATGGGGATCATGTTTGTTTTCTATAACTTTTTCCATTTCAGTTATTGGGTCTCATCGGCTTCGAATTATATTTTTGGCAGTATTTTGAGTTATTTTTTGAATAAGCATTTTACATTCCAAAATAAATCTAAGAGTTTAGCGACAGTGATCAAGTTCACTGTAAATATCACTGTATGCTATCTGATCGCTTATGGAGTGGCTAAACCACTTGCTGTGTGGTTATTTAGTGGCTTTGATGCGCATGTACAAAATAACATAGCGATGTTGGCTGGATCGGTCTTTTTTGTGGGCTTGAATTATTTAGGCCAAAGATTTTGGGCCTTTAAAGAAGAATAGTTAGGAGGTTGTTTGGTGCTTGAAAAATTAGCGTTACACAAAGATAACCTGGGAAATCAGCTCTACATGTTTTGCTTTAGTCTGTATTTGATCGTTAATTTTATGGCAGGTACGACACTTTCACGGGCGTTAGGGCTAGGTGCGATCGTTGTTTTATTACGTCTATCACAATTAGCAGCATTATTGGTTTTTTGCAAGATCATATTTTTTGATCACCATAAATTTAATACGATCCTGGCGATCTTAGTTGGAGCTTGTTTTTTATTTATCGTTTGCAAGCAAGCACATGAATTGGATCCATTTTTTATGTATCTATTTATCATTGGGGCATATGGGATAGATTTTAAACAAATTTTAAATAAATATATTTTGGTCGTCCTCTCGTTGCTCTTATTGGTCTATGCAGCTGCGGTCTTAGGACTTGTGCCTAATAACATCATGTGGCGCGAAGGTGCAGGCGTGATCCGAGCTGGTTTAGGATTAGCGACACCATCTGATCTAGCAGCTCATGTTTTCTATCTGATGCTTGCTTTTGCACTAATACGGGATTTTATTTTCTCACGTCAAGAGATCGGGTTTATGGTATTGATCGCAGTATTGATCTTTGCGGTCACTAACAGTCGACTAGATGCAGTCTTGATGCTGTTGTTGTTTTTAGTGATGTATTTTAGAAGAACAGTTTTTAAAGCTATTAAATTTATCGGCGTTAAAGGAGCAAGCGCGCTTGTAGCTCTCTATTCTTTTGGAAATTTATTGCTGACATATTTTTTTGATCCATATAATCCATTTTATGCTCAATTAGATACTTTGCTATCGCGGCGGTTGTTATTTGGAAAAATGGCATTTGAAAAGTACCCGATCCATTTATTTGGTCAATACATCTATCAAAATGGCAATGGAGATCCAAGAGGCTTTGTGGTCTATTACTTTATCGATTCAGCGTATGTTCAAGCACTGATGATGTTTGGAGTCGTCTTTTTACTGTTTATGTTAGGTTTGCTAGTTTATTTGCTTTATCGTGCATTTAAAAAGCAATACTACAGTTTAGCGATCGCAGTTTTATTGATCGCTTTGAGCATGGCAGTCAATCATCATTTTTGGCATATATCGTATAATGTATTTCTTTTAGCCACACTCGCGAATTTAGCGATAATAAATACAGATGGAGGGAAAAACAAGTATGGTTCAGAAGCTAAATAAAAATCGATATCTTTTTTGGGGATTTCAAACACTGACTTTTATCATAATGTTTGTTTGGAACTTGATGACGCCGTTATATGCTGATGATCTTGAGCCAAGTAAATATCAGAATTTAGGAATGATTTTACAACAGACAAAACTGGACTACTTTGGTTGGAACGGTCGGATCGTGGGCCAGACGCTATTTAGAATTTTATCTGTTGGTGATCACCAAGTTGTAGCTATGTTGAATGCGTTAGCTTTTGTAGCTTTAGTCTGGCTGATGTATTTACTCAGCTTGAAAAGAAAAGGTGGTCAACACAATAACCTGGGATATATTATCTTAGTACTGACGACTACTTTGCTCATTCCAGATTTTGGTCAGACGGTCTTGTGGAAAGCTGGGGCTGGTAATTATCTTTGGATCGGCGTTTTGAATTTACTTTTTATTTATTTATTCACGAGTAAAACTTTTTTGACAACAAGAAAGCTATCACTTACCACGTTTTTGCAAACTTTATTTTTCTATAGTGTGGCACTTTTAGCAGGGATCGGTAATGAGAATACTTCAGGTGGCACTTTGATACTTGTTTTGATTTACCTAGGAGTGTTATTTTATCAGAAAGCGCCCTTTGTCTTGAACCGTAGTTTAGCAGTTGTGATAAATTTGATAGGATACTTGATCTTAGTGCTCTCACCAGCAGCTAAAATTAGAACACTAGCTACTTTTGGTAAAGAGTATTATGATATTCCAGTTATTGTACGAGCGTTAAAAGGATTACTTAAAATAAATGAGACTGTTATGACGACTTATTTACCACTGTTAGCAGCCTTAGTCTTATTAGCGTTACTTAGGTATAATACTAAAAAAGATCGCTATTTATTTGCAGGTCTGGCCTGGACATTGGCTGGGGGTGCAATTATCTATGCTTTAGCACTTTCACCGATGGGGCAAGAAGGGGGACGTAGCTTCTTTGGTGGAATCATTTATTTGATTATTGGTCTTTTTTTACTTGCGCCGACTGGTATTCAAAATACGTCCAGCAGACGTTTTGCCAAGCAGTTATGCATCACTGTGATTTTAATGTGGAGTTTTTTAACCTTACCAGCAGGTTTTTATGATTCATTCAAATCCTCACAAGCGATCAATGAACGCTATGAAAAGATCAAGAGTCAAGCTAAACAAGCAAGAACCAAGGGCAAAGCAATCGCTGTGTCATCTTTAACGTATGAGCCAATGACAAAGTATAGTGTTAATTATCATTTGATGGATATCACTGAAGATCCGGCAGCGTGGCCGAATAATCTTTATAATGAACATTTTGATATCCCAGGTGTTTACCTGAAACGTTGAAGTATTTCTTTGGAAAGTAGGCTAAGTTTTTTTTCTGTGGTATAATGCAAAGGGAATTACCGTCATTGTGACGGCTTTTATTTGATTAGACGAGATAATTTAATATCTTTGGAGGAGTACATATTATGTCTAAATATTTAGTTGTTGGTGCAGGCCTTTTTGGTGCAGTTTTTGCCAATGAAGCGGCCAAGCGTGGCCATGAGGTTACGGTGATCGAAAAACGTGACCACCTAGCGGGCAATATTTATACAAAAGAGGTCAATGGGATCCAAGTGCATCAATATGGAGCACATATTTTCCATACGTCAAACAAAAAAGTTTGGGATTACGTGAACCAATTTGCTGAATTTAATCGGTATACGAATACACCGGTGGCAAATTATAACGGTGAGATCTATAACTTACCTTTTAACATGAACACTTTCAATAAGCTTTGGGGCGTGGTCACACCTAAAGAAGCTAAAGAAAAGATCGATGAACAACGTGCTGTCTTGAACGGCAAAACACCAGAAAACTTGGAAGAACAAGCTATTTCGTTGATCGGTACCGATATCTATGAAAAATTGATCAAGGGTTATACTGAAAAGCAATGGGGACGAAAGGCAACTGAATTACCAGCCTTTATCATTCGCCGTTTACCTGTGCGTTTGACTTACGATAACAACTATTTCAACGATGATTATCAAGGGATCCCAGTTGGTGGCTACACACAGATCGTCGAAAAAATGTTAGCTCATGCCAACATCACCGTCAAGACCAAGACTGATTTCTTTGATAATAAAGACCAATACTTGCGTGATTACGATAAAGTTTTATTCACTGGAATGATCGATCAATTCTTTGATTACAAATTAGGTGAATTAGAATATCGGAGTTTACGTTTTGAGACCGAAAACTTAGATGTTGATAATTACCAAGGAAATGCGGTCGTTAACTACACCGATGCCAAGACACCATATACACGGATCATTGAGCACAAGCACTTTGAATTTGGCAAAGGTGATAAGAATAAGACCGTTATAACCCGGGAATATCCTGCTGATTGGAAACGTGGCGATGAACCATACTATCCAGTCAACGACAAGAAGAACAATGCGCTTTATACTAAATATCAAGAGCTAGCTAAACAAGAATCGCAAAATGTGATCTTTGGGGGACGTTTAGGTCAATATCGTTATTACAACATGGATCAAGTGATCTCGGCTGCTTTGACCACAGTTAAGCAAGAATTTGGTGATTAAAAATGAAAGTTCTCCGCAACTATTTGTATAATGTAGGTTATCAAATCTTAGTTTTGATTTTACCGTTGATCACAGCTCCGTATGCTAGTCGTGTTTTAAAAGCCTCTGGGATCGGGATCAATGCCTACACTAACTCTTGGATCCAATACTTTATCTTGTTTGGAAGTATTGGGATCGCTCTTTACGGGAATCGTGAGATCGCTTATTTACGAGATGACCCGCAAGCGGTCAGTCGTGCCTTTTGGGAGATCCAGATCTTAAAAACGATCACGATCACCCTTGCTTGTATTGCGTATGCTTTATTTTTACAAGTCTATACAAGGAATCATACGTATATGGTATTGCAAGCGATCAATTTGATCGCAGTTGCCTTCGATATCACATGGTTTTATAATGGGCTCGAGGATTTTAAGCATACTGCGCTCAGAAACACATTTGTGCGGATCCTCTCGGTCATCTTGATCTTTACCTTAGTCAAAACACCAGATGATCTTGGACTTTATATTGTTATCTTAGGGGGGACGACGTTATTAGGAAATTTAGCTTTATGGCCACGTTTGCGAAAGATGTTGGTCAAAGTTAAAGTTAGTGAACTGCATCCACTCAAACATTTACACCCAACTTTGATATTGTTTGCACCACAGATCGCAACACAAGTCTATCTTGTGTTGAATAAAACGATGCTTGGAGCAATGGTCAATACTGATGCCGCTGGGTATTATAATTTCTCGGATAATTTGATCAAAATGGTGCTCGCCTTAGCGACTTCGATGAGTGCGGTCCTAATGCCACGCGTCTCAAATGAATTTTCTAAGGGACGCAATGAAAATGTAAACAACTTTTTGTATATCGCTTTTGACTTCGTCTCTTTTTTAGGGATCGCGATGTGGTTAGGGATTGCTGGGATCGCATTGCATTTTGGACCGTATTTTTATGGACCAGAGTATGAGCCTGTTGGACCGGCGATGTTGATCGAATCAGTTATCATTGTTTTGATCGGATGGAGTAATACGACTGGACTGCAGTATTTGATGCCAGTCGATCGTTTAAAAGAATTTACCACTTCGGTCGTTCTAGGCGCGGTAGTCAATATCATCTTAAATGTTCCATTGATATATCTTTGGGGATTAAATGGAGCGATGATAGCAACAGTTTTGTCGGAAGCAGTGGTGACTGGCTATCAACTTTGGGTGATTCGCAAAGATGTTGAATTAAAGAAGATGTTTATCAATGTTCCTAAATATTTGATCGCTGGGGTGACTATGTTTATCCCTGTTTATTGGATAAATACGCACGTGCATACAAGTATTTTAACGATTTTTGCTGATGTGCTCTTAGGGATCGTGATCTATGGACTCATGATCTTGCTCTTACGTCCAACGATCATTAAAAATGTAAAAGAACTCATCAGAAGGTAAGTTTGAGAAGAGAAGGAGAAAGTATGGAAAAAATACTTGAGTTACGCGCACAACTGCTAACTAGGTTACCTGCTAAATATGGTAATTATTTGTTCTTTAGCGCGTTAGGCTTTTATCTGATATCACAGTTTATCAATGGAACGATGTACATTGTGTATTACCCAAGTGAATCATTCCCTTATCGTCTCTGGATGATCGCGGGTGCTTTAGCTCTTTTAAAAATCATGTTGTTCGATCAATTCAAAGATCAAAAAGAATTAGCGTTATATGTAGCGGTTGGCCTTTTGATCTTAGCAGGTTGTATCTCCAGTCAAGCGTGGGATTTTTTGTACTATTATCTAATGATCGTTGCAGCACGAGGGATCGATTTTCACTTGATTTTAAAAGAGTTCTTAGTGATCATTAGTGTGGGACTGGTCTTAACATTTATTTCAGCTAAGTTAGGCCTGATTATGGGACTGACCAATAGTCGTGATGGTTCAGCAGCGATTCGTTATGCCTTAGGAACTGTTTACCCTACAGATCTTGCTTCCCGCCTCTTTTATCTGATGTTAGCGTATGCTTTATACAAAAAATTTCGCTTTGATTTGCCAGAATATATTGGTTTGTTTGCGATGACAGCTTGGATGTATATCGTAACCGATACGCGGTTAGATATGCTATTGATGTTAGCGATCATTTTTTGTGGCTTATTGAAAGAAAAAGTTATTAAAATGTTGCAATATCTTAAGCTCAAATGGATAGCTACTTTGGCATTTGGAAGTATCTTTTTTGTGATCATCATGACTTATCTCTATCAACCAAGCAATCTACTCTTTAGAGTGGTCAACAAAGTGCTCTCTGGTCGTTTAGCTGTGGGACAACTGGCTTTTGAACGCTATAATGTCACGCTATTTGGTCAGATGGTCATTCAAAATGGAAATGGTGGGATCCACAAAGGGCCGTTTGATTATTTCTTTATTGATTGTAGTTTTTTAAAGATCTTGATGATGAATGGGATCGTCAGCTTCTTTATCTTACTTGGTGGAATTTATTATCTACTAAAACGGGCTTTGAAAAATCAGGTATATAGCTTAGCCATGGCTGTTTTATTAGTGATTTTGAGCTCATTGATCGATCACCACATGTTAGAGATCTCATACAATATTATCTTTATGGCTTTATTAGCGGATATTACGAGTTTTAGTAAGGAAAAAGTAGTATCAATAAGGAAATGATAATTATCGAAACGAAGAGAAACTGCATTGTGGTTTCTCTTTTTTGGGTATATCAAAGAGGTATTTTTAGTCCGAATTGCAAAGTATATCTATTATAGATATAATGTTAAAGATAATAAGTAAAATTTGTAATTGAAGTGCGGAGGGAAATAAGATCTTTGAAAGCAGAAATTTACGTCGTAAGTCATAAAAAGGCAAAAATGCCAACTGAAAAAATATACTGTCCGCTACAAGTTGGTAAATCTATAGAAAATTTTCCGGGTTTTTTACGGGATAATACTGGTAACAATATCGCTATTAAGAATGAAAATTATTGTGAATTGACGGCTCAATATTGGGCTGCTAAAAATCGTAATGCTGATGTTAAGGGTTTGGTACATTACCGGCGTTTCTTCTCGAATGGCAAGCGTAATTTCTTTAGCAGTGTAGATAAAAAGTTCGCTGATATTCTGACAGAAGAAAGATTAGCTCAACTTTTAAAAGACCACGATATGATCCTACCGCGTAAGCGAAATTACTACATCGAAACTTCGTGGTCTCACTACAAACATGTGCATCACATCGAAGATCTTGAAACAACGCGTCAAGTGTTACAGGAAAAGTATCCAGATTACATTCCATATTTCGATCAAATGATGCAAGAAAAGGCAGTCCACATGTTCAATATGTTGATTGCAAAAGAAGTAATTTTTGATGAGTATACATCATGGTTGATCGATGTTTTATCTGAGGTTGAAAAAAGAGTCGATATTACGGATTATACACCATATGAGAAACGGATCTTTGGTTTTATCAGTGAATTATTGTTAGACGTTTGGGTCCAAAAAAATAAGATCGACTATGTAGAAGTTCCTGTGATGTTTATGGGCAAACAAAATTGGCCTAAAAAGATAGCTTCATTTTTAATTCGGAAAATAACAGGTAAACCATCGAAACTAGATAATTGAAGGTAACTTTGTTTTGGGAGGAGAAAAAAATCTTGGGTATCAAATTGAATAAGATGATCTATGCAATTACGAAGCGGTGTTTTGACATCGTCATTTCTTTGATCGCATTAGTTTTTGTCTTACCGCTAACATTTATCGTTTTTTTGATCGACTGTTTTGGTGATAATAAAGGACCTGTTTTTTATAAGCAACGACGAATCGGTAAAAACCATAAACCTTTTTATATCTACAAATATAGATCAATGATCGTTGATGCAGAAAAGCGTTTAATAGAAAATAAAGAATTATATGAATTATATATAAAAAATAGTTATAAACTGCCACCTGATAAAGATCCGCGGATCACACGATTTGGGCATTTTTTACGCAAATCATCAGTTGATGAATTGCCACAATTTTTGAATATTCTAAAAGGTGAGATGTCACTTGTTGGTCCACGACCAGTCGTGGAAGAAGAGCTGAAACAATATGGCGATCAAGTTGATAAATTACTCTCAGTTACTCCGGGTGCCATGGGGTATTGGCAAGCCTCGGGACGAAGTAGTATCCATTATCCTGAACGCTGTGAGGTTGAACTATATTATGTCGACCATGCTTCGCTTTGGTTTGATGTAAAGATAATGTTGAAGAATGTGATCAGTATTTTTAAAGCAGAGGGTGCATATTAAGGGTGAATGGAATGAAAGAGAGACCTTTGGTCAGTGTTATAGTACCGGTATATAATGTTGAAAAATATTTGAAAAACTGTCTGGATTCTCTAAAAGCACAAACATATAGTAATTTGGAATTCATTTTGATCGATGATGGAAGTCAAGATGCTTCCAGTCAGATAGCTGATCAGTATGCTAAAGAAGATTCGCGCTTTACAGTGATCCATCAAGCAAACAGTGGACTATCACAAGCACGTAACCATGGTATCGAACTAGCAAAAGGGGAATATTTGACGTTTGTTGATTCTGATGATACTGTTACGCCTGATTATGTTGAGTTTATGTATGAATTATTGGAAGCTCATGATTTTCAAGCTAAATTGGCACTATGTTCATTAAATAATGTTTATTTAGCGACTGGGGCGATTAAAAATCAAGGCAATGGTGAGATAACGACTCTCTCAGGTAAAGATGCGATCGAAATGATGTGTTATCATGATCTTGTTGATACATGTGCTTACGCTAAGTTAGGCCATCGCGATCTCTATCAAACGGTCCGTTTTCCTAAGGGAAAGCTCTTTGAAGATATTGCAACGACATACCAACTATTTTTGCAGTGTGATAAAGTTGAATGTGGTTTTTTGCCTAAGTACAATTACGTTTTGCGGGAAGATTCGATCACAACTTCTAAGTTTAATCAAAAGAAACTAGAACTGTTAGAAATGACTGATCAGATGGCAAAAGATGTTGTTTCAGTTTATCCTGAGTTGAAAAAGGCGACTTTACGACGTCAAGTTTATGCACGATTCAGCACGTTGAATCAAATGATGGATGTCACAGACATTTTTTTAAAGCAAAGACAGGCGATCATTTCATTTTTAAAGACACATAAAAAAGCAGTCTTAGCAGATGAAAAAACACCAAAACGTGATCGCGTAGCCTATTTGATGCTTAGTTTGGGATATCCATTATATAAAGTTGCATGGAAGAGTTATGAAAAGCTAAAGGTTAGGAATTAAGGAGCTGAGCATATGAAACTATCAGTCGTCTTATCGATTTATAATGGTGAAAAATACATAATAGAACAACTTGATTCGTTGCGTCAACAGACAAGGCTTCCTGATGAAGTTTTGATGTATGACGATGGATCGACTGATAAAACACCAGAGCTCGTGTCAGCCTATTTGGCTAAGTATGGTTTAGATAATTGGAAGTATATCTCAAATCAAGTTAATAAAGGCTGGCGAAAAAATTTCATGGAAGGTATGTGGTCGGCAACTGGGGAGCTAGTATTCTCATGTGATCAAGATGATATTTGGCGTAAAGATAAATTGCAAGTGATGGAACAGATCATGGAAAAAAATCCGCAGATCTCACTTTTAGTTTCAAACTATCGAATGTTTTATCCAGATGGAAGTGAAAAGATCGGACCTAGAAAAAACAAGCAAAACTTAGAACGAATAGAGTTGACTAATAACTTTTTGCTCGTGCAAAGTCCGGGCTGTACGCATTGTATTCGCAAAGAGTTGTTAGATTTAGCTAAGAAGTATTGGCGTCCTGAGTATGCCCATGATGCGTTATTGTGGCGTTTAAGTTTATTTGATAATGGACTTTATATTTATACAGATGATTTGATAAAATGGCGCAAACATGAGAATAGTGCGTTTAGTGTAGAAAGTCGAGAGCTCAAAAACATCCGTGCCAAAAAGGATTGGATCAATGTGGCACAAACCTTTGAAAAGATGCTACGCGTGTATACTTTGACTGATGTTTCTGGTGAGAAGACAAAGCAACTTAAGGTATTAAATCGCAATGCCAAGTGGTTAGCACAAAGGCAGAAATTCTACAATACAAAAAATCCGTTGCAAGGGATCATATTGGCTATGTACTGGGATTGTTTTCCACGGTATCGCCAATACTTAGGGGATTGGTATTTGCTTTATATAAAAAGAAAATGATAGGTGATTTTGATGAGTAATTACATCGTGACTTCGGTCGATCCAGGAAAAAATATTGGTGGCGGCAAAGCTAAGGAAGATATCATCAAGTATCTAGGTGAGATCGGCTATACGTCGTTACCACTTCGTACCCATAAAACAAAATTTGAAAAATTGCTTTATGGTAAATTCAAACTACCCCAAAAAGTTAAAAAGTTAGATTTAGAGACAGTTATCTTACAGTATCCTGTTTCATCGCGGTATGCTTTGACTTCATTTTTATCTGTATTGAAACGTTATCCAGCGCAAAAATTTGTGATCTGGGTCCATGATATCCAAAGCCTACAATCTGAAAATGAGACTGAGATCCAAAATGAGCTAGCTTTATTTGATCAAGCTGATGAATTGATAGTGCATAATCCGCAGATGAAGCAATGGTTATTAGAACATGGCTATACTAAGCCAATGCATGAACTTTCGATCTTTGATTATGATAATCCGCAACCATTTCAGACTTCAATGAATTATAACGGTTCGCTTTGTTTTGCGGGTAATCTTTTTAAGTCAGAGTTTTTACAAAAAATGGAGATAAAATCAACTGTTAATGTGTTTGGACCTAATATGTTTACGCAGGCGCCTGATTGTATCGAATATGAGGGACAATATAGTCCTGAAGAACTTCCAAAGTATTTGACCCAGAATTTCGGACTGATATGGGATGGGCAAAGTACTGAGAGCTGTACAGGGACATTTGGTCGTTATTTGTTGTACAATAATCCTCATAAAACATCACTTTATATCAGTTCAGGTTTACCGATCATTATTTGGGAAAAAGCCGCTTTAGCCGATTTTATTACTACTAATGGAATCGGATTGACGATCAGTGATTTGAACAAATTGGATGATGTTTTGGAAAAAGTGACACCTGAAGAATATGCTGTGATGCGTAAAAGAACGATAGCGATGGGCGAAAAACTACGCCAAGGTTATTTTACTAAAAAAGTGGTGGCTTCTTTGCAAGCCGATAGTAGAAAGGAATAATTAGATGATCTCAGTCGTTATGGCGACCTATAATGGTGAAAAATACATTGAACGACAACTAACAACGCTATTAGAACAAACGCGTCGGCCAGATGAAGTGATCATTTGTGACGATGTTTCGACTGATAATACTGCTCAGTTAGTGCAAGATTTTATTAAAGAGCACAGTCTCGCTGATAAGTGGCATTTTTCGATCAATGAAAAGAATTTAGGTTATCGTAAGAATTTTGCGCAAGCTTTGGCAAAGGCTACGGGAAACTACATTTTTTTAGCCGATCAAGATGATGATTGGCATTTGGACAAAATAGCCAAGATGGTTGCCCTTATGCAACAACAGCCAGAGATAAAAGCATTGAATTGTGCCGTGCAGTTGATCGATACTAACGGCGAACCGCTCAACTTGCCTGAGAATAAAGCTTTTTATAACGCGGGCTTTATTTATTCAAAAACTCCTTTAGCCAAGTTGACTGAATTCAATGCAAATGCGATCATGCGTAACAATATTTCTCCTGGATGTACGATGTTGATCCGAAGTGAGTTACGAGATATCTTGGTGGAAAATTATCAAGCTGAGATGCCACATGATTGGTATCTGAATTTAATGGCGGCTTTAGACCATGGATGTTATTTCTTAAATGAAGAACTCATCGGTTATCGGATCCATGAAAATAATACTTTGGGTGCCTCGACTGACACGCGTTGGCAAAAGGTATTAGCCAAGTTTGATGTCAGTGAGAAGATCGCTGAACAAGAGGACAATCTATGTGCGCTAGACAATTTAGCCCAAGCTTTAAAATTGGTCGATGCCCCAGAAGTTCTACATTTAGAGGAATATTATGGGACGCGCTTGGCGTATTATAAGCAACCTAATTTAAAAACTTTGGCTAAGTTGAAACGTTATCCAGAATACCGTACTGATTCTAAATTGCGTGGTCGTTTATGGGATTACGCCTTAGCATTACATTTAGAAAAGCTGATCGCTAAAATAGCAAGCTAAAGCATATGAGATAACACCATATGAATGAATAACGCGGGCCCTACCACGATGGTATCATCATGATAGGGTCCGCGTTTTCATATGATGCTGACCACGCTTATTTTTTTAGCAAATATTTTAGATACATCTTAGCAAGATAGGCATTGACGAATATTTTAGCGCTTAAACCACGGGTCGGCCAACGTTTGACAGTCGTGTTGATCGAAGCCGTCTGTGCTTGATATTCCTTGATCAGTTGCTTAACTTGAAGTGTATAGCGAAAATCTTCAGACTTACCATCAGAAGTATGCCAAATTGCAGCTGGAACAACGTAATTTTCACGCTGGTCTTTTTGAGCCAAGAGGCATTGTTCTACGGCATAAAGATGCCAGCCTTCCTTTGGTGGAAAAGGCCGTTTTTTCCAATAGTCACGAGAAATGACGAAGAAACATTCGTCTAAAGTTTGGACTGGAGTAGGTCCAGTGATCGGGCGCCCAACATGTTCTTTATGGTCGCCGTGGATGATCGTTGTCAAAATGATCCGATCATTAGCAACTAATTCTTTAGGGCTGCCCGCAATACCAGCAACACCAAAATCTTTTGGAAGTGATCTGATCTGGTCTAAGACATCTTTTAAAGCATGCTCATTTAAAAAACGAATATCTGGGTGTAGGAAAACGAGATATTTTCCTCTAGCTTTTTTAGCAGCATCATTAAAAGCTTTGCGAGCAGAGTTATACTCATTATTTTCATTGTTGATACGGATCAATTCATAGTCAACGCCAGTCTGTTTCTCTAGGCCAGCTTTAAAAGCTTGGTAGACATCTTCTTTATTGACGATAGTGATCAGTGAATATAGTGGATCGGTCATATTAGTTCCTCTTCAATCAGTTTAATTACTAATATTTTACTACAATCCTGTTTAAATGACTATTTCTCATGGGAATAGCGAGCCCGCAAGCCCCAAAGGATCGAAACGGTGTCGATGACTTCTTGAAACATTGCGCCCACGATCGCTGGGATCCATCCAGTGCTAGCAACTAACATTAAAAAGACACAGATAAAGATCCCGATCAAAACAGCTTGGCGTGCAATGCGTAAAGTATCTTGGGCGATCTCAACGGCCTTAGCGACTTTTAGCAGGTCATCTTTTAAGATCACGACATCAGCTGATTCACTGGCTGCTGTGGCTCCATGGGCCCCCATGGCGATCCCGACATCAGCGACGGTCAATGAAGGGGCATCGTTGACGCCATCGCCGACCATGATGACGGGATGCTCACTTTCAGGTACTGCTTTTAAAGCCTTGATCTTTTCTTCAGGTAATAATTTTGCCTTAACATCATCGATCCCGACTTCTTTAGCGATCGTTTGGGCAATAGCTTGTTGGTCACCCGTCAACATCATCAAGTGTTTGACTCCATGGTCGCGTAAGGTTTGCATCGTTTGAGCAGCTTCAAGGCGTAATTTATCGATAAAAGTGATCGTACCGATATAGCGGTCATTTAAACTAATATAGACACAAGTTTGGGTCGTTTCAGCGACTTGGGCTGTTGGGGCAACAAACGAAGCCTTTCCGACTTTAATAGTCTGACCAGCGATCTGTGCTGTGACCCCGTTACCTGTGACCTCAGATAGTTGTTGAACTTCTAATAAGTTAACATCATGTTTAACCGCATAATTGAGCAAGGAACGAGCTAGGATGTGGCCGGAAGATTGTTCAGCACTAGCTGCGTAACTTAAAAGCTCTTCTTTGGTCGTACCTGCTACGGGTTTGATCTGATCGACAAAGAGGCGACCACTGGTGATCGTCCCGGTCTTATCAAAGGCGGCTGTTTTAGCTGTTGCCATCTTTTCCAAGACACTGCCTGTTTTGACCACGATCCCATTACGTGACGAACGGCTCATCCCAGATACCAAAGCTACTGGGGCCGCTAAGATCAACGGACAAGGTGAAGCTACGACCAAAACTTCAGCAAAACGTACTGGGTCTTTAGAAACAAACCAAGCGATCCCAGCGATCACAAAGGCGATCCCAGTAAATGGAACGGCATAACGGTCAGCCATTCGGACAAAATGAGCTGGGGTACTGTCGGCTTGTTTGACCAGTTGGATCAAGCGTTGATATTGACTATCTTTAGCGAGTTTATCAACTGTCATTGTTATCGCAGAATCACCATTGATCGAACCAGAATAGACAGTATCACTAACATTTTTGGTGATCGGTCTAGATTCACCAGTCAAGCTCGATTCATCAAACATACTACTGCCTTTGATGATATGCCCATCGACAGGGACGGTCTCACCAGGTTTGACGACCAATTGATCGCCGATGTTAGCTTCATCGACTTTGATATCGATGAGTTTGTCAGCTACAACTTTGTGAGCGGTCTGCGGTGAATTATCGAGCAAAGCTTTTAATTCAGTATGTGCTTTTTTAGAAGCATAATCTTCAAGCGAATCACCGCCGACCAACATGATCAAGACGATCATCGCAGCCCAATACTGACCTACAGCAAGTGTGGCAGCAACAGCAGTGATCGCCAGCAGATCGACCCCATAGCTACCCGAGCGTAAGGTTTTGATCATTTCTTTTAACATAGATAAGGCGATCAAAGTCCCAGTTACCGTAATAATGATCTGAGCGACCAAGGCAAGCCCAAAGCCAAATTCTAGGATCGCTGAGAATAATGCGATCGCAATGATCAAGCCTAATTTAGTTGAATGTTTCATAATTAACATCCCCTTGTAAAAAAATAATTTCAGTTCTACTTTACTTAAAGCGTAACACCGAAAATAATTAATGTAAATTAGAATCGTTCTAAATAATAATGATTCTCAATTAGAGGGGATGAAATCTTGATTTGATAGGGTTTGTATGTTCAGGTGAAAAAGAACGTAATTGAAAAAGATTATCAATTAGAGAGAGCAATGTATAAAAAGGCGTAAAATGTATATTGATACAAAAAAACAGCCACCTAATACAGGTCGTATTGGATGGCTATATGGTATTAAGCTTCAGTTTTCTCTGGCTTTTCAGCCAATGTGATCACGCCCACAGCGTTTAGCCCTGTATGTGTCATGATGATCGGACTTGTTAGGCGTGCGATGTAGGTCGCTTTACTATTTTCTGGTAAGATCGTTTCTTTGATCTTTTCCAAAAATTCTGGATCGGTCCCGACATTTGACAGCGAAAGAGCTTGGATCGGATTATCTTTGTGTTGTTCTGCTAATTCTTTACAGTGCTTGATGAAGGTCTTGCGACTTCGACCCTTGGTAAAGACATCAAGGCTGTGTTCATTTAAGCGGACGATGATCTTTAAGTTGATCAGTTTTGTCAAAGCACCAGCAAAACGACTCACACGTCCGCCAGCAACAAGGCAGTCGAGATTATCGACCAACACGTCGATCGTTGTGCGTGAGTAGATATCAGCACAGTGTTCTTTGATCTCGGCGATCGACCTGCCTTCTCTTGCGTCTTTAGCAGCTGCTAAGACTTGGAATGCTAGCCCACGGTCAGTCGATTTGCTATTGATCACAGTCACGTCAGCTTCTGACATATCAGCTGCACTGAGCGCTGTTTCAAAAGTTCCGCTCAAAACATCGGAGATCAAGATCGCCAAAACTTGGCTACCATCTTTGCCTAATTCATCGAAAGTATCGATAAAACGCCCCATTGCTGGTTGACTGGTCTTAGGGATGTTACCCTTGCGCAATTCTTCAACTAGTTGTTCGCGACTGATGTCTTCACCATCAATGTAGTTTTTACCATTTACCTCGACTGAAAGCGGAATGACCGTAATGTTGTTTTCTTTTATCTCTTCAGGTGTTAATTGAACAGATGAATCCGTAACGATTTTGATCGGTTTTGTCATAAGTATTTACTCCTTGGATCAAGCTCTATATTATTAATCATTTCCATTATATTATAACTTTAATGGCTTGTGAATCAATAAGAAATAGAATCCAAGTCTAGTAAGATAAAGCGCTTTTTATAAATGATCGTACCTTTGTTTGAGCCGGTCTTTGATGAGTTTGACTTCACTTGCAGATGTGACCCCACTTTCACGATAGATCAAATTGATGATCATTGTTAGATAATCATCTAAAAAAGCGGTAAGTGATAAGGTATCAAGCTGCCTTTCTAAGTTGCAAAGTGAGTGGTCGTTTGGTAAGTCCAACGAAAAATCAGCATTTATCTCATGGATGATCTGGTGGAGTTTATAGTAGATGGTCGTTGTTGTTTTTAAGTTGCTGAGATATGTTTTTTTATTGATAGGTAAGACATAGCGCGTCTTATCATCATGATCAAAGATGAAAGTGATATGGTCTGGGTCGCTGAAATAATCATAATAAACGTGATCAAGTCTGACCCAACTGGTCGCATGACGGGTATAGCCACTTAAAGGGACAAGTAAGATCTTTCCCCAGACATAGGGCAGACATGGTGTTTTTTTAGCAAATGATCCGACTAGTGCGCGTGTTAATAAAAGCCCAACTGGCTGTTGTTTGATGAATTGATTGACTAAACGTGTCGTCTCTTTGTCACTGATAATGATCCCGCGTTTAGTATCTAAGATGAGTGAGCAACAGTTCTTTAGTCCAAGATCGTGACAATCCCAGACTAAAAGAAGGGTCTGTTTGTCCAAATATGCGTCAGCATCAAAATATCCTTGTTGATAGAGTTTGACTAAACCAGCATGGTCAAAGGAAATTGTTTCCATAAAATTCACCTCTTGTAATTTTAAGTTTTTCTTAACTACTACCGCAATATCTCACAATTATAAAGTTTATTGGTCTTATTTTTAAGGCTATAAAAAATTATGTTTGTGTTATAGTAGCTGATAGATAGCTTAAACCCTATCATAACAGGGTTTTAAGCGAACTAAAAAATTACTTGCAGTTTTTTTGCGGTAAGATGCAGGTTTTTTCCAGTTCATATAGGTCGTATGCTAAAAATAGTTTAGGGCCCTAGACAAACTTTATCAGTAAAGGGAGTCTAGTTTATGTATGAAAAAGGATTTGCATATTTATTGCAAGCAGAACATGAAAAAGTCATCTATGGTGTTTTAAAGCATCTGCATGTATCGCGACAAGATCCAGATTATGAAGATCTAGTGGTAGAAGGACAATTGGTTTTTGCCCAAGCTTTTTGTATGTACTGTGAGAGTCATGCAATTGTCAAAGAAGCCGAAGTCATGCCGTATCTGTACCAAAAGATCAAGTGGCGTTTGTTAGATGTATTGCGAAAAAAGACACGTCTCAAACAAAGACAATGCAGTTTACCAGCCACCGAAGAAATGTTGTGGGCAAAAGAGGAAAGTGATTTTGATGATCTCGCCACGGGGGATCTATTGGCAAGATTATGGGAAAAATGTACACTAAATGAACAAGATTTTTTAGCTTTAAGGCTGAACTCAGATATATCTGTGGCAGAAATAGCAAAATTACTGGCAGTTAGTCGAAAAACAGTGTATAAATATAAGGGAAGTATTTTGAAAAAATATAAGGCATTATAGCCACTAAAGTAACAATTGCTTTTTTGTAATAAAAGTGTAATTGAATTTACGATGATTATGTGCGAAAATTAGCACGAATGACTAGCTATAAGCATTTTTAAATTATTTTTAATAAGGAGTCTTATATGAAAGGCATAGTTTTAGCTGGTGGAAGTGGAACGCGTCTTTATCCGATCACGCGTGGTATTTCTAAGCAATTGATCCCAGTATATGACAAACCAATGATCTATTATCCGCTGTCAACCCTGATGTTGGCAGGGATCAGAGATATTTTATTGATCTCGACCCCAGAGTACACACCATTATTTAAAGATCTTTTAGGTGATGGGTCCGATTTTGGAATAAATCTTTCCTATAAAGTTCAAGAACGACCAAATGGATTGGCGGAAGCCTTCATCTTAGGTAAGGATTTTATTGGTGATGACTCGGTCTGCCTAATTTTAGGCGATAATATTTATTATGGCAGTGGGTTGAGTCAACTATTAAGAGAAGCTACTAAAAAGAAGCAAGGAGCAACAGTTTTTGGTTATCACGTAACTGATCCTGAGCGCTTTGGTGTAGTAGAATTTGACAAAGACCATCGTGCTTTATCGATCGAAGAAAAGCCTGCTGAGCCTAAGAGTAATTATGCAGTCACAGGGCTTTATTTCTACGATAATGATGTTGTTTCGATCGCTATGGGCTTGAAACCATCAGCGCGAGGAGAGTTGGAGATCACTGACATCAACAAAGAATATCTAAAACGTGGTGATCTAGATGTTAAGCTCATGGGACGTGGTTATGCATGGCTCGATACTGGAACGCATGATTCGATGTTAGAAGCTTCAAGTTTTATCGCTACGATCCAAAAGCGCCAGAATTTAAAAGTTGCTAGCTTAGAAGAGATCGCATATCGTCAAGGCTGGATCTCTAAAGAACGGTTGATAGAATTAGCACAACCAATGAAGAAAAACGACTATGGGCAATATTTATTGCGTTTAGCCAATGAAGATAAGTAGGAGAGTTAGTTATGGTTAAAGTTATCGATACAAAGTTACAAGATGCTAAGATCATCGAGACCGATGTTTTTGGTGATCATCGTGGTTTTTTCACGGAAACATATACAAAGCAAAAATTTGTCGAAGCCGGGATCAATTTTGATTTCACTCAAGACAACCAGTCACTTTCAGTTGAACCAGGTGTCTTAAGAGGCTTGCATTATCAACGTGCACCTTATGCTCAAACTAAATTATTACGGGCCGTTACAGGTGTCATCTATGATGTGATCGTTGATGTTCGTAAGGGCTCACCTACATATGGTCAATGGCAAGGCTTTATCTTAAGTGAATACAACCACCGCCAATTATTAGTCCCAAAGGGTTTTGCTCATGGTTTTGTGACTTTGACCCCAAATGTAAATGTTGCTTACAAAGTTGATGGCTACTACAATCCAGAAGCTGATGGGGGGATCGCATTTGATGATCCAGATCTAGGGATCGACTGGCCAATGCCGATAGAACATTTGATCTTATCGGATAAAGATAAAAAACATCCACGTTTAAAAGACGCTGATCTAAACTTTACTTACGGAAAGGACTAACCTGATGAAAAATTTACTTGTAACAGGCGGTGCCGGTTTTATCGGTAGTAACTTTGTCCGCTACATGCTCGAAAAATATCCTGAATATAAGATCGTTAACTTAGATCTATTGACCTATGCTGGTAATATTCATAATTTAGATGATCTAAAGGACAACCCTAATCATGTCTTTGTTCACGGCAATATTACAAACCGTGAATTGGTCGAACATTTAGTTAAAGAACACGATATCGATACGATCGTAAACTTTGCGGCTGAAAGTCATGTTGACCGTTCGATCTTGCATCCAGAAGTTTTTGTAGAAACAAATGTGCAAGGGACATTGGCACTCTTGCACGTAGCTAAGACAATGGGCTTAGAAAAATATTTGCAAGTTTCGACTGATGAAGTTTATGGTACTTTAGGTAAGGAAGGATACTTCAGTGAAACGACACCATTAGCACCTAACTCACCATATTCAGCAAGTAAAGCCTCTGCTGATCTGTTAGTTCGTGCTTACTATGAAACTTATGGTCTGAATGTGAATATCACACGCTGTTCAAACAACTACGGGCCATACCAATTCCCTGAAAAGTTGATCCCGTTGATGACATCAAATGGGATGGATGGCAAGAAATTACCGATCTATGGGGATGGTAAAAATATCCGCGATTGGCTTCATGTCTACGATCACTGCCAAGCGATCGACCTTGTTTTACATAAGGGTCGCAAGGGTGAAGTTTATAATGTCGGGGGACATAATGAACGGACCAATAATGAGATCGTACACTTGATCGTTGAACAACTTGGTTTAGGAGAAGAGGCAATTGAATATGTTGCTGATCGTTTGGGACACGATCGTCGTTATGCGATCGATCCAACAAAGATCGAAACTGAACTCGGTTGGAAGCCAAAATATACTTTTGATACAGGTATCGTTGAAACTGTTGATTGGTATTTAAACAACGAAGAATGGTGGCGCCCACTAAAAGAACGTGCAACCTTGAATTAAAAAATAAGCAATAAGGGGTTGGTGTTATTTAGTTACATCAACCTCTTATTCAGTAAGGACAGAAAGTTAAAATTTAGGAGATAAAATAAGATGAAAATTTTGATCACTGGTGGCAATGGACAATTAGGTCAAGAATTACAACATTTATTGGATGAACGTGGGATCGCTTATGATGCAGCTGATGTCGATGTATTGGATATTACTGATGAAGCCAAAGTTGATACCTACTTTGCTAAAAACCGTCCTGAGATCGTGTATCACTGTGCAGCATATACAGCGGTTGATAAAGCTGAAGGTGAAGGTAAAAAAGTAAATGAATTAGTCAATGCAGTTGGCTCAGAGATCATGGCCAAGGCTTGCAAAAAATATGATGCTTTGATGGTCTATGTCAGCACCGATTATGTTTTTGATGGTTTACGAACAGAAGGCGAATATATGCCAGATGATCCTAAAGGCCCACGTAATGAATATGGTCGGACTAAGCTATTAGGTGAACAAGCGATCGAAAAATACTGTGATAAGTATTATATCGTCCGAACAGCTTGGGTCTATGGTAAATGGGGCCACAACTTTGTTTACACGATGTTGAACTTAGCTAAAAATCATGATCGTTTGACTGTGGTCTCAGATCAGATCGGGCGCCCAACTTGGACCCGGACATTAGCTGAATTTTTGACTTATCTAGTTGATAACAACATCGAATACGGTATTTATCAATGCAGTAATGATGGTCAATGCTCATGGTATGAGTTTGCTAAAGAGATCTTAAAAGACAAAGATGTTGAAGTTGTTCCAGTATCTTCTGATGAATATCCGACCGCTGCTTTTAGACCACCATATTCAGTGATGCATTTGGCTAAAGAAACCGGCTTTGAATTTCCAATGTGGCAAGATGCATTAGCTGAATTTATGAAACAGATCGAAGAATAAAAGAAGGTGGATGTTCTTGAAATTAACGGTAATGTCATTTAACGATCCAAAAGATAAGCGGACTTGGTCAGGAACGACGAGTAACATGTACGAAGCTTTGAAGAGAAATGGCTTTGAAGTTGATACGCTCACGCTAAAAAATTGGTTTACACGTTTCTATATTCGAGGAACAATGTTTTACTTGAATAGAATAAAGAAAAAAGGCGTAGCTAACTTTGAAACGACCAAGCTTGGCGCCAAGTATTGGGGAAAAAGAGCCGATAAACTGATCCATGATCAAGATAAGAAGTCAAATTATTATTTTTGCCCAGCAGGTGCATCAATAATAGCTTTTGCGCAAAGTAAGGTTAATTTTGTCGACCTCCCAGATGCAACATATGCTTTGATGAATGATTATTACTATGCTCGTGTTGATAAACAAAGTGCAGATTGCGGAGATAAGATCGATCGTTTGGCTCTGCAAAAATCTGCTAAGATCATTTTGCCTAGCCAATGGACATATGAAAGTGTCCAAAACGACTATGACCAACCAGAAGTTAAATTATCTTTGATCCCTTTTGGTGCTAATATGCCTGAGGTGAAAATCACACCTAAGACATTAATGGGTAAAGAGATCAATATATTGCTTGTAGGGGTCGAATGGAAGCGTAAGGGTGTAGATATAGCTTTAGATATCGTTACTAAGCTAAATGAACATAGGTTAGCAGGCTATCATTATACTTTGACGATCGTTGGTCTAGATAAACCAAGTGATTTTACTCAAAGTGATGTGATCTTTAAGGGGAGATTAGATAAAAATGATCCCGTAGAATTAAGTAACCTGCAAGCTGAATATGAAAAAGCTGATCTATTTCTCTTACCTACTCAAGCTGAAGCAGCAGGGATCGTTTTTGCTGAAGCTGCCATGTATGCTTTACCAGTTTTCACTTATAACACTGGTGGTGTGTCACAATATGTATTGAATGAAAAAACTGGCTACACTTTACCTACATCAGCTACTAGTACAGATTTTGTACAGCAGATCGAAGGCTTAGTGACAGATACCACTAATTATCACAATATGTCGAAGGCAGCTCGAACTTACTATGATACAACACTTAATTGGGATGCTTGGGCAGATAGTGTTAAAAGCTTTTTGAAGAGTTAGAGGGGAAAATGATGACAAAAAAAGTATGTGTGGTCTTGGTAACTTATAATCGCTTAGCATGTTTGAAAAAAGTTCTTCAAGGGATCGCTGAGCAAACATATCCAGTATCACGTGTGTTTATCTTTGACAATAACAGTAGTGATGGAACCAATGACTATCTTGAACAACAGGGCTTTGAAGTGATCACACAAACCTCACAATTAGCTCAAGTACCAGCTGAGCAGTTTGGTATTTGCTTTAGAAGTTCAGAAAATCTTGGTGGTGCTGGGGGATTTGCTAATGCGATCAAGATGGCTAAAGATTTTTCAAGTGACTACTTGTGGATCATGGATGACGATGTTTATCCTGAGTCCGATTGCTTAGCTAAGTTGTTGGCTAAGATGAAAGAAAATAACGTGCAAGCCGCGATCCCAAGTCGAAATGATGAAAATTATCAAGATCTTGTTTGTTTAGATATCGATTTTAGTGATTTTAAAAAGTTTTGGACTTGGTGGCGTAAAAAGCCGGCTAAATATCCATTAGATGAAGAACAATATTTTGTTTCCGATATGCCATTTGAGGGACCCTTACTTAAAACAGAGCTAGTCAGAAAAATTGGTATTCCAGACCAAGGCTTTTTCTTGGAGTATGATGATTCTGATTATGCACAAAGGATCTTACAGTATTCTAAGATCGTTTATGTGACTAATGCGATCTTACATCGACAATTGGCGAAAAAAAATGCAAATAATACTCAAGCTCTCCATGCGCCTTATACATGGAGAATGTATTATACATTGAGAAATAATATTATTTTTGATCGACGTTATGGAAAAAATTGGGCGGTCAGACATGTAAGCCCACGTTTATTATTGTTGCAAACATTATTGATCGCAATTAGAGATCATCATGTAAAGCAGAATGTTCCATTGATATTAAAGGCTTATCGCGATGGGATCCATGAGCGAATGGGAAAAAGGGTAGAACCAAATTATTGAGGGTGATCACGGTTGAAAAAGATAACATTTGTTATGCCAACGTATAATTCAGCAAACTATTTAGAACGAACATTGAAAAGTTTAACGCAAATGATCGGAGCGGATAAAGCAGTAGTTGAAGTTTTATTCGTAGATGATGGTTCGACTGACCAAACACTTACGCTCTTAGAAAAAACAGTTGCCACAGATCCTACGACCTATCGTTTGCTTAAAGCCAAACATGGTGGCGTAAGTAAGGCTAGAAATCTAGGCATAAAAAATGCTACAGGGGAGTACGTGACATTTATCGATAGTGATGATGCGTACACTAAAAATTTTAT
>Ga0137306_100496_pt1 | contig 54671 bp, 46 predicted proteins | sample Inofroosms_March_FD_97187 | JGI IMG/M metagenome (GOLD analysis project Ga0137306, IMG submission 97187) | Mouse cecal microbial communities from Vienna, Austria - N-Acetylneuraminic and N-Acetylglucosamine D2O microcosms_March | ecosystem: Host-associated > Mammals > Digestive system > Large...
CTAAGTAAACTATACAGCGAATTAAAGAAACTTCGTCTGATCCAGTTTAAAAACGGGAAACAGGTGCTGACAGAATTAACCAGTAATCATAAGGCGATTTTCAAAGCGTTTAATATGAAAGTCCCGGTCCCCTCCTCGTTATAATTCAATGCGGAATTTAGGTTACAGAATAATAAGCGGTCAAACGATACGTCTGGAAGATGAACCGATTTGGAAGTTCGGTTTTACTGCGATGGCTTTGCGCAAGCGAAGACATGCGGCTCTGGTTACAGAGACGATGCGTCTCTGGTTACAGAGACGATGCGGCTCTGGTTACAGAGACGATGCGGACTGTGGCAGACGATATCTTGATATAAAAACAAAAGGGCGTTGGGGATATATAAAAACAGGTACGCCTGTGTCCTGTGAACTCAGATCCGGGATTGCTGGAAATGAGAGTAGCAGGGTACGAAGCCGGACCAAATGGTTCGGCACCGTCCGGGAACTGTCAGAACAGTTCCTTATAGACGGCTGTGATACCCTATTTATCCATGTATAAGAAAAGGTTCGCGGAAGCGTGCTTTTTCTTATGCATATGTTGTATTTGTCTATGTTTATAGGCGAGTGTCCGGCATATGTCTTATATATAGGCGAATGCTGGGTAGATGACCTTGTGCATTGCATTGTGCCTGAATGTCATGTACGGGGTTTGCAAGAGTGATTTGTCATGGATTCTGCATGATTTGAAGCAAAAAACAAGACAGTAAGCAAAGAAGGTAACTTATGTGAAAAAAGCACAAAAACAGGAAATACTCGGTCTCATAGACAATCTGTATCAGGTTCAGGAAGATATAAAGAAGGTGCTTGAACAGAATAACCTGATACTGGCGCAGGATATGATAAGCGGGGCACAGGAGTCCGCCATATCACTTGGGGAAAAAATTGAAAGGACTGAAGGGGAAGGGCACAGGACAGTTACCTGCATAGAAGAATACTGTGAGCTTTTGTTCCGTGTTTTTGAGGACATCAATAAGAATAGTGTTAATGCCAGTAAAGCTCAAAAACTGCTGCGAAAGCAGCTTATTAAAATAGAAAACAGTGCCAAAAATGACATTGTTGTCAGGAAAGAGATTGTGTTTTTTCCATACAAGGCATCCATGTGGGACAGCCTGGAGAGTGTCTATCTGGCTGCAAAGGCTGATCCGAACTGCGATGCGTATTGTGTTCCCATTCCGTATTATACGCTGAATCCAGACCATAGTCTTGGAGAGATGCAATATGAAGGTAGTGTGCGCTCTGATGGGACACCCATAGAATATCCCCAGGAGATTGAGATAATGGACTGGCAGGAATATGACTTTGAGGAGAGGAGACCTGATGTGGTATATATCCATAATGGGTATGATAATTGGAATCTGGTCACAAGCGTGCATCCGAGGTTTTATTCGGGGAATTTGAAAAAGTATACAGACGAATTGGTTTATATTCCATATTTCGTGTTGGATGAAATCGATCCTGACAATGAACAGGCTGTGGAGGCAATGAAACATTTCTGTTTTATGCCGGGAATCATTAATGCGGATAAAGTGATCGTGCAGTCGGAAGATATGAAAAAGATTTATGTCAATGAATATCTAAAAGCCGCAAAAGAATACGGGCTGCAGGGGAAACATTTAGACAGGGAGTATTTGGAACAAAAGTTCCTGGGACTGGGATCTCCCAAGTATGACAGGGTATGCGCCACAAAAAAAGAAGATCTGGACATACCACAGGAATGGTTGCATGTGATTGAGAAGGCAGACGGAAGCTGGAAGAAGATCATCTTATACAATACCGGAATAGCGGCGTTGCTTACCCACAATAAGAAGTGGGTGGACAAGATTGAGAATGCGTTAAAAATTTTTAAGGAAAATCAGGATGAGATTGCACTGTTATGGCGTCCGCATCCGTTGATTGAAAGCACTATGAAGTCCATGCGGCCGGAAGTCCTGGAGAAGTATGTGATGCTAAAGGAACAGTATCTTGCTGATGGGTGGGGGATTTATGATGAGACAGCTGATGTGGACAGGGCTGTTGTATTGAGTGACGCATATTATGGTGATGGCAGCTCAGTGGTGCAGCTTTATAAGCAGACTGGGAAGCCAATTATGATACAGAATGTGGAAGTATTACATCAAATAGTGTAAACAAAGATTAAATCTTTTGAATATGACTATTTATTCTGTCAACTGAAAGGCGGTGGACTTGAGATTATTATGAAATTTAATCAAAGAATAAAAATTGATAATAAAAATATTTCTGATAGCTCATCTGTATTTATTGTTGCAGAAGCAGGGGTAAATCATAATAGTGAACTTGCAATTGCCAAAGAGATGATTGATGCTGCGGTGGAAGCTGGTGCAGATGCTGTCAAGTTTCAAACATTCAAAGCAGACAAATTGATTTTGAAAGATATAGAGAAAGCACCATATCAAAAAATTACGACCAACAGTGTTGAAACGCAATATGAGATGTTGAAACGTTTGGAACTTTCAGGAGAACAGACAAAGAAGTTGATGGAGTATTGTAAAAAGAAAGAAATTATTTTTTTATCGACTCCTTTTGAAAAAGAAAGCTTAGACGAATTAGAAAAACTTGGAGTTTCTGCATACAAAGTAGCAGCTACAGACATTACCAATATACAATTTTTGCGTCAGATAGCCGAAAAAAGAAAACCTATGCTCCTTTCAGCAGGAATGTGTTATACGGATGAAGTGAAAAAAGCACTGGAAGCAATATATCCAATCAATCGTGATGTCATTTTGTTGCAGTGTACGGCGAATTATCCCATACAGGATGCAGAAGCAAATATTAATGTAATAAGAACCTTTAAGGAAGCATTTGATATTTTGGTAGGATATTCCGATCATTCACAGGGAATTGGAGCATCGCCATACGCGGTTGCACTTGGCGCAAAGGTAATAGAAAAGCATTATACAATTGATAAAAATATGGAAGGACCGGATCAAAAAGCGTCTGTCACTCCTAAGGAACTTAAACAGCTTGTATCAGATATTAGGCGCGTAGAACAGTATCTTGGTGATGGAATGAAGATGCCAACCTGCTCGGAACAAATGACAAGAAAATCGTTACAGAAATGTATGGTTGCAAGTCAAAGAATAAGTAAGGGAGATTTATTCACGGAAAATAATATAGTCGCAAAGAGAACGAACGGAAGGGGAATTTCTGCATTATATTACGATGATGTTGTGGGGAAAAAAGCATTAAGGAATTATGAGATAGATGAAATTATTGATATTTAATGCAAAATTTTTTATATGGTGTAAGGAAAAATGATATACGTATCGTCATCCTGTATTAAAAAGGATACTATAGCTGAAGTAATTAAACTATTAGCAGAAAAGGGCATAAAAAATATAGAGCTTTCTGGCGGAACCCAGTATTATGAGGGAATTGCAAAGGATTTGTATACACTGAAAGAAAAATACGGGTTGACGTATGCTTGTCATGCATATTTTCCACCACCTGAAAAACCGTTTGTAGTGAACCTTGCATCTTGTAATGATGAAATTTACCAACGATCCATAGAACACTATAATCAGTGTATAAAAATATTGAAACAGATTGACTGTAAGGTATTGTCAGTTCATGCTGGATTCATGGTAGAGGTTAGGATAGATGAAATTGGTAAAAGACTGAGCAAAAAAATTGTTTATGATGAAAGAATGGCATATGAAAGATTTTGCAGAGCATACCAGTACCTTTCAAAACAGTGCAGTAACAGCGGTATAAAACTTTTCCTTGAAAATAATGTTTTGAGCAGTGACAATTTCAATGAGTTTGAACACCACAATTATATGATGATGACAGATTATAGTTCCATTAAGAAGATGCGTGAGCTGCTGGATTTTAATCTTTTGTTGGATTTGGGGCATCTTCATGTTTCCGCAAAGACATTAGGCTTGAATTTCCAGAGAGAGTGTAGAGAACTTAGGGAATACGTAGCGTGGATGCATTTAAGCGAGAATGATGGGATTGTTGATGAACATAAAACGTTAATTAAAGAAAGTGAAATAATGTGTGAATTTCGTAAAATATATACTTTGAATATAAATGTTACATTGGAAACAGTTGGTGATATTAAAGAAATTTTACAAAGTATGCAGTTTGTGAGGATAAGCTGTTGAAAGAAGGACAACAATGGATTTGGAGAAAATGATATGTAGTGTACGGGCGACAATAAGAGAAGCCATGATATGCATTAATGAAAATTGCAAAGGGATTGTATTCATAGAAGATGAAAATTCCAGATTAACTGGTATCATGACAGATGGAGATATCAGAAGGCTTTTGATTGATGGATGTGGGATGGATGACATAGCACGTAATCATATGGTTACAGAATTTATATATGCAACAGTACATGATAATCCCAAAGACATTGCCAGAAAGTTTGACCGTGATATTAAAATTATTCCTATTGTTGATGATGATATGAGACCAGTTAATTATGCAGAATATAACAAAAATATGCATATGGCGCTGGCACAGCCGCAATTGACAGGAAACGAATACAAGTATCTTATGGATGCATTTTTGTCTACGTGGATTTCAAGCACTGGGAAGTATGTTACGCAGTTCGAGGAAAATTTTTCTAAATATTGCGGCGCAAAGCATGGTGTGGCAGTTTCTAATGGAACTGCTGCATTACATTTAGCACTCAGTGCATTAGGAATAGGAAAAGGAGATGAAGTAATTGTACCGGATATTACATTTGCGGCAACAATCAATGCCGTGATTTACACGGGCGCGAAGCCTGTGATTGTCGACGTTGAAGAGGATAGCTGGTGTATGAGTCCGGATGCGTTGGAAAAAGCAATAACACCGAATACGAAGGCTGTTATTCCGGTACATATTTATGGACAACCCTGTGATATGGGCAGAATACGTGAGATTGCCAAGAAATATCAGCTGTATATAGTAGAGGATTGTGCAGAAGCACATGGAGCAAAGTGGAATAACAGGAGAGTTGGTTCATTTGGCATCATATCTTGTTTTTCTTTTTATGGGAATAAAGTCATTACAACTGGAGAGGGAGGAATGTGTATTACAGATAGTGAAGAGTTATATGAAAAAATGCGCATATTGCGTGACCATGGAATGAGCAGAAAGAAAAAATATTATCATGAAGTGGTTGGATTTAATTATAGGATGACAAATCTTCAGGCCGCCATAGGCGTGGCACAGTTAGAGCGTATTGATGATATTTTGGATTGGCGGCTACAGTTAGAAATACAATACAGGAAAAGGTTTTCTTTGATAAACGGTGTTATTATGCAGAAAGCTGATTTTTCAGATAGATTTAAGATTACATGGCTTGTATCTATGCTTGTTGATGAGGAGAAAAGGGATCGGGTATTAGAGGTGCTAAAAGAGAACAGAATTGATGCGAGAAGCTTTTTTATACCATTAAGTGAGATGGAATTATATAAAAAATATGCAGAAGAATGCAAATATAGCAAAAAGATTTCAAGGATGGGATTGAATCTTCCTACAACGTATGAAATCAGGGAAAAAGATATAGAAACAATTGCAAACTTGATTGAAGCTGTTTTGACGGGTTAGAGAAATAGTATGGTGAAGGGTATGGAATTAGAAAGTGGGGTAAAGTATGTACTTAATCCTAAGATATTGGAAAAGAAAAAGATATATATATGGTTTGGTAGAAGTGAAGCATTGCGGAAAGAAATTCTAAGTATATTTAAATTGATGCTGTTTTATGAAATACATGTGGATGGGTTTGCATCTGACTGTTGCGAAGATATAGGATTAAAAATTTTTAATAAAGAGATTGTAGATATTCATACATTGGATGAAAAACGTGCGATTGTGGTTACTGATTCAGATATAAAATATCCTGTCTGCCAGTCAATAAAGGTTAATATTAGCAAAACAGAGATGGGTAAGGCTTTACAATATCCGTATAGTGATCATATAGAGGGATATCAGTTGAAGGAAGGTACATTTCTCAGAATATATCGAATTTCAGAGATGGAAGAACTACTGTGCGGAAAGATTGTATATATATATGGTACAGACAAGGAAGCGAGGAGATTTGCAAAGTACCTTCGGCTGCTGGATTTCAATTTTCAGGGATTCTATGAAGATTTTGAAAATATCAATGAAGAGGAAATTGATGGATACCCGGTAAATTGTGTGGAAGATTTTGTGTATGAAAGTCAGGGATTTGTAATTATTGCAGGCAACAGGGCAAGGCAGTCTATTATAAAATTGGGAGAGTTAAACTGTCAGTATCTTGAAGATTTTGTTTTGGCGGAACCATTTGCAATGCATTTATTGTTTGTGAGGAAAAATGCCTTGGATATTAATTTAGGGAATACTTATATTGGCGCTAGTAAATATTCGGGCTTAAGGATACCAGAAAGAAATATACAGTGTAAATATCCGGGTTTTTGTATATATGGGGATTGCAAGGGAGATAATTACAGGATTGTGACTCTGGGTGGTTCTACTACTGATGGTAATTTATTTAATTTTAAATCATGGTCAGAAATTCTTTTTGAGAAAATCGGAAAAAGGAATGTGACAGTATGGAACGGCGGTGTGGCTGGGTACACATCAGGCCATGAGCTGCTCAAGTTGATTAGGGATGTTCTGTCAATGAAACCAGATATGGTAATAGTGTTTGATGGATATAATGATACTTGTCAGGGTAAGCCGGTTCATCCATATTCTTTTACTTATGTAAAAGAGATTTTTGATTATGGAGCAGACCGAATGGGAGATGAATATGTCAAACAGCAGATGGGGGGGCAATTATGCGAGGGGGTAGTGACAGAGAAGACGCGTTTTGAAAACTGGCTCAGCAACATAGAACTTATGCGAGATATTTCAGTTTCACGGAATATTCAGTTTTACTCTTTTCTTCAGCCAATGCTTATGAGCAAGATAAGGAATAAGAGAGAAAGTGAGATTTATATGTCTTCTCGTCAGTTTTATGAGGAGGAACTATACCGCTCGGAAAGTTTTAGGAATGAAATAAAGAAACCGGGGATTAAAGAAAATCATGAGTACATCTATGATTTGTCAGCTCTTTTTGATAACCAGTCAGATGTGTATATGGATATATGCCATGTACGCGAAAGAGGAAATGAAATAATTGCAGAGACAATCTATACTGTCATAAAAAATGATTGCAGTTTAATGGAGAGATTAAATGGAACCTTTATATGTTAAAAATCCCTTGTTGGATGGAAAAAAAATTATAATATTTGGGATTGACGAAAAGGCGGTGATTACATTTACGGCATTATTGCAGAATGAGATTCATATAAATTGCTTTTGCAATCCGGATAAAAAGGATAGGGATATCAGGATTATGAACAAACCTGTGATAACAGTTGAAGAATTGAATCACTATAAAAAAGAAGCTGTAATTGTTATCGGAGGATTGGATAATATGAAGCAGGCTGAGCAATTGGAACGGGAAGGTTTTCAGGTATTTTATGATTTTAATATGTCTTCTTATGAGGGAAACAGTGTGTGGATATAGGGAGATTAGCAAATGCTGAGAGTTATTAGTGATTTTAGTCTTTGGGCATTAATAGAGGATTCAAAACAATATAGAATGATTTTATATGCTGATGCAAAATACAGGGTACGCATGGAAAGCCTTTTGAAACTGATAGACGTGCAGTTGGATTATCAGGTTTCTGAGGAGAACGAAAGCGACTGCCGTTCGGTATATGATTTGGTATACGAAGATAAAGATCAGATTATGGTCATCGTTGCAAAAGAAAATTTTGCTGTAGCTGAGAAAATATTGAATGAAATAGGGTTTCAGTTAGGGGTACATTTTAAAAATATTGAACGTTACAGCCAAGAAATTAATTTGCTGCCGTATTATTATGATCCATTACTAGGATATAATCTTGGGACGAAGAATAAAGATACAGCAGGTTTTTGCATATATGGGGATATGCAAAATGCAAAATTTCATATTCTGACATTGGGAGGTAGTACAACGGATCCATCTATTTATCCATTTAAGTGTTGGTCAGAATGTTTGCACGATTTGTTGGAGGAAGCGGGATTATCAAATGCTGTTATCTGTGGCGGGGTAGCGGGATATACATCCGCAGAAGAATTGTTTAAGTTAATACGGGATGGATTTTCTTTGAAACCTGATATTGTTCTAAATTATAGTGGTGGGAATGATATGCAGGTTGAAGAAGAGTATCCGTATATTAATTTTTATATGAGGGAGATTGGTGAATATTTAGTACAAAAAAAAGATATGACCGGTTTGAATTTTGACAGTCATGGCTTTGGAATTTCATATGGGATTAATAGTTTTACCGATGGAAATTTATTAGAAAAATGTAATTTCTGGCTAGATAATCAAAAGATGATCCATACAGTTTGCCAATCGAGAAATGTAAGGCATATGACTTTTTGGCAGCCTTCTCTTTTTAATGATACGAAACCTTTATCTGCTCAGGAGCGGTCGTATCAATTGAACCTGGTATATATCGGGGTTAAAAGGGAACACAAATCAAGATATGCTGATAAATCACAAAATTTTGCATGCTTAGTACGGGATGCCATTGAGAAATATGAGTGGATATATGATCTAACTGGTATTTTTGGAAATGAAAGTGTTTATATAGATTTTGCCCATGTAAACGAACAAGGTAATAAGATTATAGCAGAGTATGTAGCGAATATAATCTATGAAAATCTGGAAGAGTGGGAAGCGTATTAGTTATGAATATTTGCGTTATTGGGCTAGGATCAATGGGGAAAAGAAGAATCCGACTGCTAAAAGCAACGAATCAAAAGATGGAAATAACAGGAATTGACAGCAATATTGAGCGTGTTATCAGTGTACATGAACAGTATAATATTCCCTGCTTTACTTCTTTAGAAGGTATAGCTGATCAGTTTGATTGTGCGTTTGTATGCACTCCGCCTTTGTCACACGGAAAGATTATACAGGAATGTTTAAATAGGGATTGCCATATTTTTTCTGAAATTAATTTAGTTGATAATATGTACATGGAAAATATTCAGTTAGCAAAAGAAAAGAATAAGGTATTATTTTTGTCCTCCACTCCTATGTATAGGGCTGAAATGCAATTTGTTCGCAAAAGGGTGAAGGAAAACGGAAAGCCGTGTGCATATCAATATCATGTAGGACAATATCTGCCAGATTGGCATCCATGGGATAATTTAAAAGATTTTTTTGTCAGCAGTAAACGGACTAATGGATGCAGGGAATTTTTGGCTATTGAATTTCCATGGATACAAGCGGCCTTCGGGAAAATAGCTAGAGTGAGTGTGGTCAAAAGGAAATTGACGAAGCTTGATTTAAATTTTCCAGACACGTATTTGCTTTGGGTAGAACATGAAAATGGAACGATTGGAAATATGCTTGTAGATATCGTGAGCAGACAAGCAGTCAGACAATTGGAAGTTATCAATGAGGAGTTGTACATTAGATGGAGTGGTACACCAGATACATTATATGAAAAAAATTTTGTCACGGGGGAATTGGAACAGAACGCGGTAGGTGAATATATTCATATTCCTGGATATGCAGATTGCATTAATGAAGCCGCATACGCTGAAGAAATGAAGATGTTTTTTAAGGCAATTCAAGGTGAAAAGCCGGAATATGGTTTTTTAGAAGATATGGAGTTATTAAAAATTATTGATGAAATTGAAGGTGTAGAAAATAATGAATACAAGTGAAGAATATGGCAAAAAAGCGCATTTATTGATTCCGGCAGGAGCGCATACATATAGTAGGACAGACGAGGTGTTTCCTGAGAATGCTCCAAAAATTATAGGACGGAGTAAAGGTGTATATACATGGGATATTGATGGTAATAAATACCTTGATTATGGCATGGCGTGCAGATCTGTAACGGTCGGATATGATTATGACAGAATTTCAAATGCGGCTATTGCGCAGATACATAATGGAAATACGGCGACAAAAGCATCAAAAATTGAAGTAGAGGCTGCTGCAATGATGTGTGATTTGTTTCCATGGGTTGATATGGTGAAGTTTGCTAAAAATGGTTCAACAGTTACAACAGCAGCGGTTAAACTGGCGAGGGCTTATACTGGGAAGAAATATGTTGCGCGCTGTAGGGAACATGCATTTTTTTCATATGATGACTGGTTTATAGGAAGTACAGTGGTAACTGCAGGTATTCCGCAAGAGATACAAGATCTGACATTGCAATTCAGTTTTAATGACATTGAATCAGTTAGAAGTCTGTTCGGGCAATATAAAGGGCAAATTGCAGCATTGATCATGGAACCATGTGATACGGAAGAACCTAGGGACAATTTCCTTCAGGAGGTGCGAAAACTTTGCACAAAGTATGGGGTAGTCTATATTCTTGATGAGATGATAACAGGATTCCGATGGGATCTACAGGGTGCATGTAAATATTATGGGGTGGAACCTGATTTGATAACTTTCGGGAAAGGTATGGCCAATGGATTTTCTGTTGCTGCACTAGGGGGAAAGCGGGAAATTATGGACATGGGAGGACTAATGCCGGGAAGGGAAAGAGTATTTTTAATCTCCACGACACATGGCGCTGAGATGAGTAGTTTGGGGGCGCTTGTCGAGACGATCAAAGTGTATAAGGAATTGCATGTGACAGACCACATCTGGGATATGGGAAAAATGCTGACAAAAGGACTGGCGGAAATGGCAAAGAGAGAGGGTCTGCAGGATTATTTCTACACAGAGGGAGCCGAATGTTCTCCGAATCTAGTGATTTGTGACAAAGATGGGGAACCGTCGTTTGAATACAGGACAGTTTTTTTGTATGAGATGATGAGAAGGGGGATTATGATGCCTTATATTGCTATCGCATATCAGCATACAGAAACAGAGATTGAACAGACATTGGAAGTAGCAGAGAAAGCTTTGAAAGTTTATGCAGATGCCTTAAATGGGGATGTGGAAAAGTTTATTCATGGAAATGTGATTAAACCTGTGTTTAGGAAATATAACTGATCTTGGGTAAGCAGGTGAACTGAAAAGATTTTATGAAGAGCGGGTTAAGAGAATTACACTTAGATATGTACATAAAAAATAAATGACAAGGTAGGAAAAGAGTGTAAATGCTAAAAAAATGGAGTGCATTAAGTGAAAAGGAAATAAAAGAAAAACAGGTTTACATTTTAAACATGGATACAAATGCAAAAAAGATATTTTTCTTTTTATTGCAAAATAGAGTAAAGGTTGCGGGGTTTGTTATAAAAGAAAAAAGGAATAAGAAAAAGTTATACAGTTTGAAGATTTTTTCCTTAGATGAAATTGTGGGAGAGAATATTGTTTATATTGCAGAAAAAGAAAGTTGGCAATTTTTTAAGCATTTTATACCAGAGGATTATGTATATTTAATTGAACCTAATGAGTTTGATAAAAATGAGTTTGTTTTTACGGAAAATGGACAAATTAGAAAATGTAATGCGGCACTTATGGTAACAATGATTCTTTCACGAATTAAAAAAAAGAGGGCAGTATTTTTAATTAACTCAACGAATTATGAGTTTTGGACAAATTTGCTAAGTGTTCTAAAGGACGAAGTGTCTGAACCACAGATTATAGCTATTGATATGGAAACGGAAAAAATATATGAGCTTATGTATATGGAAATGGAAAATCTGCTGATTTTTATTTGTTTATTTGAGCGTAAACAAAATATTGAAATAGCGAATATTCTTATGGAATTAGGATTAAAACAAACGCAGAACTTTCTTAGTATTTACAATTCTTTTAGTGGTACAGTTACGGACGGGTATTGTGGTTTTGACTGGCTTTTAGGGAATTCATTTAAACAAGAGGAAGAGTTTCCGGGGTTTTACATATATGGTACCGGCAAGAAGGAATCTAGAAAAATAGTAGTGCTTGGTAATTCTGCGACAGACCCATTATTTTATCCGCAAAAATCATGGACAGAGATGCTATGGGAGGAATGCAAGGCAAACCAGATAGATATAACTATTTATAATGGTGCAATTACAGACTATAACAGTACAAATGAAGTAATAAAATTATTTCGGGATGTATTATTACTGAAACCGGATACTGTAATTAGTTATAGTGGGATTATTGACTTTCGGCAATATGTTCCTGAATATCCCTATTTAAACCTTAATCTTATGAGGACGGGCAGCAAATGGGAAAGGGACAATGAAAAAGAAGTGATTTATGGAATAAAGGATAGACGTTCAGCATACGAGAGATGGATGTCTAATGAAAAAATCATGCATGAAATCTGCACAATGAATGGTATTTCATTTTATGGTATACTACAGCCGTGGATTGGAAGTGATTGCATGGATGCAGGAGAGAAATTGCAGATTTGGAGCGATTATTATTGGCAGATCGTGTTTCCGCAGTTTGACAATTATATACACAATGCAACAGAATTTAAAGAGAAAATACAGATTGAAATAAAAGAGAATAAATGGTTATATGATTTTACAAATATATTTTCAGAAGTAGAAGATTCAGAGATATATTTTGATTCCATTCATGTAAATGAGTACGGAAATTATATAGTTGCACAAGCGTTTGGAAAAATACTGGGACTGTTTATCGATGTAAATAAAGAGAAAGGACAGGATTAACCAGCGCAAACGGTAATAAAAATTATTCGGATATTCATTGAAAAAGAGAAATAGAAAATAATTTTACCGGAATTGGAAGTAGGTAAAAAATAATAGAATATATGTTTGGAGAGTGAGAAAAGTAAGATGCAAAAAAATGAACGAGAAAAACAGATGTTATATGAATGGGGAACACATAATGGTTCCGAAGATATTTTTATACAAATAGATCCTGTTAAGAAAAGTTATTTTCAACAAAGAACAAGTGATACATATATCAAAGAGTATTCATTTAATACAATTTTAGAGTTCATGGAAGAATTGAATATACTGTGGAAAAACGATGAAAAAATGGAAAGCATCAAAAAAGTGGCAGGAGTAGCTGCCATGAAAAATAAACCAGCTAAAATGCAAAAGGAAAAAGAACAGATAAAGGATCAGGTCAAACAAGAAGAAAAACTGCCTGTTTTTATATACAATTTTTAAAAATAGGAATTGTTTTTTGTTGAAGGGGAGAGAAGCCAGATGAATGTTTTAGGAATATCTGCATTGTATCATGATGCGGCAGCAAGTCTTGTCGTTGATGGTCAAATTATTGCAGCAGCACAGGAAGAGCGGTTTACAAGGATAAAACACGATTTACGTATTCCGGTCAAGGCAATTCAGTATTGCTTAGAGGAAGCAAAAATAGAGAAGAAAGATATTAATATTGTTGTTTTTTATGATAATCCTTTATATACCCTTGATCGTTTTGTTAAAAATGTACTTGCTGTGGGAAATGATTCCAAGAATGTTATTGATCGGAGTTTCGATTCCATGTTTTCAGACCGGCTCTGGATTCATAAAGTAGTAGATAATGTTTTGGGTGAGAACCCTGAAAGAAAATTTCTGGTATGCGAGCATCATATTTCGCATGCGGCTTCAGCGTTTTATCCCTCTCCATTTGATGAGGCCGTCGTAGTTACATTAGATGGTGTGGGAGAATGGGCAACTACAACAATCGGTGTGGGGGAAGGAAACAAGCTGACAATTAAGGAGGAAATGCGATTCCCGCATTCACTGGGTTTATTGTACAGTGCATTTACGTATTTTTGCGGATTTAAAGTAAATTCGGGTGATTATAAGTTTATGGGTTTGGCACCCTATGGGGAACCTGTTTACGAGGATATTATCCGTGAGAAACTGCTGGACATAAAAGAAGATGGCTCTTTCTGTATGAATTTAGATTATTTTGATTATCAGCATGGACGTGCCATGATAAATCAAAAGTTTGAGGGGCTTTTTGGGGGAAGACGCAGGGAACCGGAAACAGAGATTACAAAACGCGAGATGGATATCGCTGCGTCTGCGCAAAAAGTAGTAGAAGATATTATATTGCGCATGGTGTGGCATGCGAAGAAAGCTTTTGGAGAAGGGACAGATAATTTGGTTCTGGCAGGTGGTGTTGCTTTAAATTGTGTGGCGAACGGCAAGATAAAGAACAGCGGTGTTTTTAAGCATATGTGGATTCAGCCGGCAGCAGGAGATGCAGGAGGTAGCCTTGGCGCAGCGTTATATGCATCTTATCAGTATGCAGGGATCGAAAGAATAATAGAAAAAAAGGATTTACAAAAGGGCAGTTATCTCGGGCCTGAGTATTCATCAGATCAGATTCAAGAGTATTTAACAACGAATCACTATAAATATCACAAAATGTCAGAGGAGCTTTTGTATAAGCAGGTTGCTCAGGAATTGGCCGATGGAAAAGTAATTGGATTGTTTCATGGAAGGATGGAGTTTGGTCCAAGAGCACTTGGAAACAGAAGCATTATTGCAGATGCACGTTCGGACCAGATGCAGGTAAAATTAAATAAAAAGATAAAATATCGGGAATCTTTTCGGCCATTTGCACCTTCTGTTTTGAGAGAAGATGTGTCAGATTATTTTGAACTGGATGATGAAAGCCCATATATGCTTTTAGTGGAAAATGTACGTGAAGATCGTAGAGAAATAGCGAAAGTGCAGGAGAATTTGAAGAAGTATCATAATAATATGTTGGAGATTGTAAAACAGAAACGTTCTGATATTCCGGCTGTAACACATGTTGATTACAGTGCACGTATACAGACTGTCAGTAAAGAACAAAATCCATATTATTATCGGGTTATTGATGAATTTAAAAAGCTGACTGGCTGTAGTGTTATTGTGAATACATCCTTTAATGTCAGGGGTGAGCCGATTGTCTGCACTCCCCAAAATGCATATGAATGTTTTATGCGCACTGATATGGATGTGCTGGTGTTGGAGGACTGCATTTTATATAAGGCGGAACAACCGGAATGGAATGAGACAGAGGATTGGCGAAATTTATATTCTCTTGATTGATTCCGAAATTGGCAAAGAGCAGGGAGTTGAAAAGTTGTGAAAATATTATTTGTTATTACAGCCAGGGGAGGATCTAAAGGAGTTCCGGGCAAAAATATAAAAATGCTTGGAGGAATACCTCTGATTGCGTATAAAATAATAGCAGCCCAGAAGTGTCATTATGATAACAGGATTATTGTGTCAACTGATGACGAGAAAATTGTCAAAATTAGTAAGGAATATGGTGCAGAAGTCCCTTTTGTGAGACCGGCGGAACTGGCAACAGACTCAGCGAGCAGTGCGGATGTTGTGATGCATGCGATGAACTGGGTAAGTGAAAACAGTAGGGAACATTATGACTATGTTTGCCTGTTAGAGCCATCTTCGCCATTTGCCAGTTACAGGGATTTGGATGAAGCGATAAGATTGATTATCGAGAGTGATGCTGATACTTTACTGGGAATGAAAGAGGCAGAAATTAGTACAAATTTTATTCATTCACTGGATGAAAATGGCGGTTTATCAGAATTTTATTATGCGATAAAAGATTTGCCAAGTATTAGGCGGCAGGATCAAAAAAAAGAATACACCATGAATGGATGTATGTATATTGCAAAATGGGATTACTTTATAAAGAACAAAATTTTTCATTCAGTAAACTCTATTCCATATATTATGCCAGAGGAGGCATCAATAGAAATTGATACATTATGGAATTATGAAATAGCATGTAAGATTATTGAAGACGGACTGGTTGATATGGATTTATGGAACAGATAGTTGGATTTGCAGTTTGAATGTAATCGCTTATGGAGAAAAGAAAGGGAAAAAGGGATGTATGGGGAGGAAAATTATATTTGGGCACAAACAGAAGGAAATGCGTGGTTTGAGAGAACTCACATAAGAAAAGAAGCAGAATTGCCGGTAAGCTGTAAAATATTTGAAGATGCATTAAAGCACAGGCTGGAAAATGTTCCAGAGGGATTTAAGATTTTAGAGATAGGATGTAGTTTCGGATATAATTTGAGGTATCTTTGTGAAAAGTATCATGTGGAAGGATATGGAATTGATCCCTCCCAGAAAGCAATAGAATATGGAAACAGCAGACTACAGAAAAATATAAAGCTGAAGTTGATGCAGGGATCGGCAGAAGCCTTAGATTTTGAATGTGAAGCCTTTGATATTGTTATATTTGGATTTTGCATGTACTGCATAGACAGAAAATATATTTTTAAGTCTGTTTCAGAAGTCGACAGGGTATTAAAGGAAGGGGGAATTGTTGCAATATGGGATTTTGATACCAATATTCCATATATGTGTCCCAATATGCATCATGAATCTCTGTGGACATATAAATATGACTGGACAAAATTATTTTGCTGCAACCCACAATATACATTAATTGAGAAAAGACCTTTTTCAGATGGAGGGGAAGGTTTTACAAGTGATATTCAGGAAAGATGTGCGTTAAATATATTATACAAGGAGCAAATAAGGGATGCATATATTATACAGTGAAATAAAGCGGGTAATATAATGCAAAAGGAAAGGAAATAGATGGTATGAAAATCATTTCTATTGAAAATACGACACTTTGCGCGGCAAATTGCATAATGTGTGTCAGAAAAAAATATAGAGGCCCTCTTACACATATGAAACAGGAGCTTTTTGAAAAATGTGTCAGGGAAGCTGTGCAGTGTGGAGTGGAGATGATGACACTTACGGGATTTGGTGAATCACTTATGGACCCTGAGATTGAATTAAAATTGAAATATGTTAAGAACAATTATCCAAATATAAAAATTGCATTGACTACAACGGGATATGGGTTGCGGGATCATTTACTGGATGTAATATGTACATATCTTGATGAAATTAATTTTTCCATGTATGGAATGAATAAAAAGACGTATGAGTATGTGCATGGAGGCGCTTTGAAATACGAAGAAAATAAGAAAAATATTGATACGCTTCTTGTAAAAGAAAAACGGCCATATGTGATTGTTTCATATATTGATATGCCGGCTACTCATGATGGTGTGGAAGAATGGAAAAAATATTACGGGGAAAAGGCAGACCAGATTAATATTTGGAAACTGCACCGCTGGCCTCATTCAGGCAATGCGGATATGGCCTTTAAACAGTGCAAGCCTTGCCGGTGTCTGCGGCTTGATACACTGAATGGTTTTTATATCAAAGTAGATGGGACGGTTTCTCCCTGTTGTTTTGACTATAATAATGAGCTTATAATTGGCAACATCAATGAATCGTCGCTGCAGGAAATTATAAATGGTCCGGCGTTAAATAGATTGAAGGTCATGCAGGAGAAGGATTTTCTAAGAAGCAGTGACATGATATGTGGGGACTGTGACCAGTTATATAGCCGTGAAGAGGCACTTGTATATACAAGCAGCCAGGCTATGCGTGTCGGCAGGCATTCTCTTTTTCCTGAAGAGGAGGCATAATGGAGTAAATATGGATGAAGTTGCAATAAAAGATATTGACAGCATTACTTACAGTGAAGGAAAGATATACATGCTTTCAAGCTGTATACCTATTGTGATGGTATATGATTTTGATAAAAAAAGAGTGGAAAAACTATGTAATTATCCTCGGGGGGTGAATGAAAGGAAGGCGTTTGAAAAAATGGTGAAGTATGGGACAAAGTTATATTTATTCCCATGTTACACAGACAGCATATATTACTATGATTTGGAATTGCAGCGATATACGAAATTGGTGTCATTGCATTTAATTGAAAAAATCTTTCCAAATAGAAAATTTTTTGAGATAGTCGTTTACGGAGAATTAATTTATGCGGTGTGTCGCTTCCCGAATCTTGTTATCAGTATAAATCCCAAGGATGATAGTATACAGATTTGGGAATTGGATCAGAAAATACAAATTTCTGATAAAATAATACTTGCCGATTTCTCGGTATGTGTATCGGAAAACAGTCTCTTATATCCATATTCGACAGATATGGTTATAAAATTTAATATAGATGATAAGAATTATGAGGTAACACATCTGATAAGGGAAAACGAGTTTTATGGTGAAAAATATAAATGCCTGATGGGAATGACAATGAATGACACTGGAAAGCAATGGGTATATGACTGGTATGGAAGTGTATACGAAATTGTCAATAATAAAATGGTCAAAATAACGATGCCTCCTGAATTGGAAGGCGTCTATAATGATGGGGTGTATACAGAAGAGACAAGGATTAGTGGTATATTGAGCAATAAAGATCAGTTATATTTTGTTTTGAATTCAGACAAAAGGATTTTGGTATATGATATCGATACAAACAGTTTTACATGGATTGACAATATCGTTAGATCATGGAAGGCATTGAGAAGAAGTGAGACATATATTACACATACGTATGTTCATGGAAATATTTTCCTTCTTTATGACTATAATGATGGAACGATACATGTGTTGGACTTGAAAGATGGATTTGGTGAAATTATAGAATTGTATATGCTGATAGAGGATATTACAAAAGACAATTTTTTATGGGAATATTGGAAGGGAATCATTTTTAGTCAGGAGGATTTGGCATCATACATGAAATATCTTTGGAAAATCAGCGATACGGAGATAAAAAGAGATAACAACTGTTTTGGGGAAAGAATACACACTGCGCTGATAAAATAGTATACGGAATAGAACATTTTGGTTCGTGGAGGTGCAAAATGGAGGAGTATGCAGAAGATTTCAAGGAAAGGTTATTGAAAATAGAAGCTGAAAGTGGCATTTTTGAGTTAAAGGTTCACGGAATCCGGTTATGGCAGTATGTAAGGTGGTATTGTCTTGTGGAAATCTTATATGAGGTAACAGGCAAGGGGCAAACGAATATAACTTCAATGACATTTCAAAATGAATCAGCTATGAGTCTCAGAGAACGAATCGATCATCAGCAATTTTTACTTAGGAAAAAGGACATGGTTGTATTTAATCATCCAAGACGGGTAAAGGAAGGGAAGTATTACAGATGCTTTGTTACAGAAACCTTGTTGGAGAATTTGGATTATTCATATTATGTATTCGAGAATGCCTATTGGGGTCAGCATTTTAGACCTGCGCCGACAAAAAATTTGAAATATGTCAATATAAATGGTCTTCGGAAAATCTTCAAAGTGAGAAATGAAGATATAGACAGGCAACTGAAAAAATTTTATAAAAGTGTTATTCAGACTTTTGAAAAGGATAATCAGATTGTTTTATCTGAGAAACTAAAAAGAAATATATTTAATCACATATACGGATCATACGATGAGATATGCTTGAGAACAATTTGGGCAAAGATTGTGTTTACAATTGTGAGACCTAAAATATGCATTGTGACGTCACCATATCCACCAGGTATGGAGGCCATTGTTGCAGAAGCTAAGAAAAGACATATAGCAACAATTGAGATGCAGCATGGAATTGCTCCGGGACATTTTTTTTATAACTATTTATATGAGGGAACAATAGATATATTTCCTGATTACATTTTTGCATATGGCAGGCATGAAAGGGATATGCATAGATATCCGATTGAAAGAAATAGGATAATACCAGTAGGCTATCCTGATCTGGAAAAAAGAGCGAGGAAGTGTCAGAGGGAGAAAAGAGGGAAACAAAAAATAATATTGTTTATTTCGTCTACTGAAAAAGTAGTGGCTGAATATGCCATAAAGCTTAGACAAAATCAAAGATTGAAAGATATGAGGATTCTTTATAAGTTTCACCCGGCTGAATATAACATGACAACAGCAAAAGACCGATTCCAGAATTTAGCAGACAATGGTGTGGAGGTGATAGCAGAAAATAAACATGATATTTATTTTTATTTGGGACAGGCAGATTACGTGGTTGGAAATATATCCACTGTATTATACGAAGCAACCGAGTTTAACGTACAAATATATATTATATGTGGTGGAAATTATGAAGGTTCTGCAATGTTATATGAAAACGGATATGCACAATTAGTTACAAGTGCAGATATGTTGGCAGATGAAATTTTAAACTCTGTTCCAGAAAATAAAAAAAAGGATAGTTATTTTGAAAAAAATGCCATTGCAAATATGAAACGGGAATTGAACAGGATCATGTCATAAGAGAATAATTGTTTAAGGGATGAGAACGGATATGGTAAGGAAAGAGAAATGTGTTATATGGGGAATGGGAAATGATTATGAAAGCATATTGAATTCGGTTCGGTTTGAAATATGTAAGGGAAATATTCAGGTAGTAGCTATAGTTTGCAGCAAGGAAGATCAATATTGTAAAAATAGGGATGGATTTCCGGTTATTTCAAAAGAGGAACTGTTAGAATTGGATTTTGACTATGTGATAATAGCAAGTACTGCTTTTAATAAGCAAATTAAAGAAGAGGCTGTTAAACTGGGAGTGGACAAAATTGTTGATGGGCAGTTATTCAGACAACCGCTATTTGATTTTGGATTATATTCCAGGTTAATAAAAAATCCAGTAACTATAATATCGGATGATTGTTGGGGTGGATATGTATATCACTATTTGGGTTTGGAATTTTCAAGTCCCTTGATTAACACGGCTTGGGATAAAACTGAATTTTCAAAATTTATCCAAGATCCATTGTTTTATCTGCAGATGGAGTTAACAATGATTCAGGAAGGTGATTTAAGCAAGGGAATTTGGCCTGTTGGGAGACTTGGAACCGCTGAAAAGAATGTTCAGGTTCAGTTTGTACATAATGTGGATTTTATGGAAGCTGAGCAACAGTGGAACAGGCGAAAGAAAAGAATGAATCAAAATAATATTTTGGTTAAAATGGGAGTTGACATATCTGATCAAAACGCAAAAAACTATATAGATGCATTTGAAAACTGTAAATTTAGAAAAGTTCTTTTTTATAATGGTGATGAAAACATTGTGGGGAAATGTAAATCTAATCGGTTTATTTGGCATGGGAAGAGAGGGGCAAGAGTAGAGCATTTTTCGTATTCAGATTATATGCGCAATAATTATATGCTGGCAATAGATATTTTAAAATTATTAACTGGTGAAGGAGATTATTTAAGAGAAAATTAATCAGGGCGGTAATGTTCAAATAAGGGATGTTCGTAGTGGTAATCTGATAGAAAGGATGTAACATGTGTGGAATATTAGGAGGCAATAATCCTTCTTGGAACTATAAAAAAGGAATCGAATGCATGCGGCACAGGGGGCCGGACGGAATCAGAATCAGCCGTGGGCGGGATTTTACGCTGGCATTTGCAAGACTTGCAATTATGGATTTGTCGGACAGGGGAATGCAGTCGATGTATTCGCCGGATGGTCAGGTCGGCATTGTATTTAATGGTGAGATTTATGGATTTCAGAAGTTGAGGAAGCAGCTGGAAAAGAAAGGATATCTGTTTCAGTCATCTTCTGACACGGAGGTTATATTGAATGCCTATCTCGAATGGGGAGAAAAATATATTGCAAAGATTGATGGTATGTATGGGATCGCGATATTGGATTACAGGGATAAGACAGTAAAATTATACCGTGATCGGATTGGAATCAAACCATTGTACTATTATTATAATGGGAACGATTTTGGCTTTTCCTCCGAATTGAAGGGCATTGTGAATATGTGCGAGGGTGTTTCTTTTGCGGTTGATAATACGGCGGTATATGATTATCTTCAATATCGGTATATACCAGAACCAAAAACATATTATAAAAACGTTTATAAGCTTCAACCGGGGCATTGTCTGATTTTCGACCTTTGTGCAAAACGGATTGTCCGTGATAAGGCTTATTGGAAACTGCGTCCAAGTGAATATCAAGGACAACAGAGGAAGCAGTCGGATCTGATTGAAGAATTAAAGTATCTGGTGCAAGAGTCTGTACGGGAACAAATGGTGGCGGATGTCCCGGTTGGATCTTTTCTGAGCGGCGGGGTGGATTCAAGTATTGTAACTTATGAAGGATATCAAATCAATCCGTTGCTTGAAACATTTTCAGTTGGCTTTACAAGAAAAGAGTACGACGAGCTGAAATTTGTACAGCAACTGGCAGAACGGTATCAGTTCCGCACCAATATCGCCACCTTTGAACACAGAGTTTTTCAGGAATATTACAAACAGATGCGGACATGGTATGATGAGCCATTCGCAGATACGTCTGCCTATCCCACACATCTGGTATCCAAAGCCGCAAAGGAAAAGGTTACTGTGGTACTGACAGGAGATGGTGGGGATGAGGTGTTTGGCGGGTATTGGCGTCATCATATGTTATGGCAAAAAGAAAAAGAACATGCGCCGGACAATTTATTGATATCAGCAATATATAACAGATTAAAAAAAAGTGGTGCAAAAAAATATTACTGGATGGATGACTTATCCTTTTTGATAGAAACATATAGGTGGCCGTTAAAAAGCAGTGACAGGGAATTAAGGGAAAGATTAAGGATTCCAAGGGATTATGACCGATACTGGGTATTGCGAAAACATTACTTCAAGAATTTGCCGCCTATGACCAGAGTACAGTATGTGGACTTAAAAACATATCTGCCGGGTGATATCCTTGCCAAAGTAGATAGGGCAAGCATGGCGGTTTCATTGGAGGCTAGGGTGCCTTTTCTTTCAAAGAAGCTGGTTGAGTTTGCATTTTCATTATCAGAGGAAGACAGATGCCCAGGGGGGATGGAAAAAGGGTTATTGAAGAAGGCATATGAAAAGGAAATTGGAAAGGAACTTTTATATCGTTCTAAAAAAGGATTTTGTATGCCGACAAATTATTTTAAGGCTAGTCGCTCCCCACAGGAAGTGATATGGGAACAGTTATGGAAATCAGGAAAGGGTTAAAAATATAGGTCTTTGTCAGGAGAAAGGTAAAGATGGGAAATACGGTGATATTATCCATTATTGTTCCGCATTATAACAGCGCCGATTTGCTTGCAAATCTACTCAGCACGATACCGAATGATCCGAAAATTGAGGTCATAGTAGTTGACGATCATTCAACAAAGAAGCTTGCGGCATTGTTAGATTGCAAACAGAAGTATGGGAATAGAAATATTCATTTCTTTGAAAACGAATTCGGAAAGAAAAGTGCTGGTGCGGCGCGTAATACGGGAATAAAGCGTGCAAAAGGAAGATACCTTTTATTTGCGGATGCTGATGATTGGTTTTTGGATGGTTTTTGGAGTGCGGTGCAGAGAAATATCGCGTGTGGGGCTGATGTTATTTATTTTGCACCGACAAGTCAGAAATTAAATGGGAGAAAATCAGACAGGCATACATATTATGAGGGACTCGTAAAGAACTATTTGACAGATTCTTCATATCAAAATAAGTTGCGGTTAAGGTATTTATATTGGTCTCCCTGCTCGAAATTAGTGAAACGCAGCGTGGTTGTGAAAAATAACATATTTTTTGATGAAATACAGTACTCAAATGATATGTTGTTTATGGCCAAATTAGGAATTGCAGTAAACACAATTAAAGTGTCTGCAGATGTTATTTATTGTATTTTGGAACACAGGGGAAGTCTAACAACATGTAAAAGCGAGTCAGTGTTGATGATGCGCCGGAAGGTGTATTGCAGATATTATTTTTATTTAAGGAGAAGATTATGCAGGAGTGATTTTAGGCAGTTAGGCTTTACGGTACAGGACGACTGGAGACAGATGAAGTATATGATGTCGGTGTTATGGTATGAATTCCGACACAGTATAATTTTTCCTTTTGTTAAGGAAGGAAGGAGGAAATAGGGATGAAAATAGCGGTTCTGTTATTTACATATCACCGGAGTTTCCATACGGAAAAAGTGTTGATGGCGTTGAGGAACAATACTATCCAACTCCAGAAGTTGCTTGTTTTTCAGGATGGATTAAAACAGGATGAGGATGACAGTGAATGGAGAAAAGTGAATAAATTGATACAGGACATAGACTGGTGTGATAAAGAGGTTATTGTATCAGATTTTAACAAAGGGTTGGCGGATTCAATTGTGTCGGGAGTTGATTATGCATTTAAGAAGTATGATGCTGTAATTGTGTTGGAGGATGATTGTGTGGCATCTCCAAGTTATATGCAGTTTATGGTACAGGGACTGATAAAATATGAGGACATCAAAAAAGTATATTCTGTTAGTGGTTTTAGCTGGCCGATAAAGCTGGGGAAAAGCTGTTATGATGCATACAGTTGTGGAAGATTCTCTTCTTTGGGATGGGGAACATGGAAAGACAGATGGGCAGATTTTAAGAAGGATACTGATATTTTAAATCGTCTTAAAGCTGATCGGTATGGATCAAAAAATTTACTGACGTGGGGAAACGATTTAGAAGCAATGCTGGTAGGAACGGTTACAGGACTGTATGATTCATGGGGAGTGTATTGGGCATTAAATATAATTGAGAATGACGGAATCTGTATTAATCCGTATATTTCCCTGATTAATCATATTGGGTGGGATGATACAGGAACAAATACATATTTAGAAGATGCATTTGATATTGTAACTTCAAATGATAGGGTAAATGAGTTTGTATTTCTGGATGACATTACAATTTTAGATAGTACGAAAGAAGCTTTTGCAGAATTGCATGGCAGTTATACAGCAGTGAGTTATGAAAAAAACTTTAAGGAAAATGTACTGGTTTATGGATTGGGAAATTTTTTCAAGGAATATGAAAAGGATATCAATTACGATTTTAATATAGCGGCTTTTATTGACCAAAAGAAAAAAGGATGGTATGCAGGCAAAAAAATACTAAAACTAGAAGATGTGAAGTATTATGATTACGACAAAATAATAATTATGGTTCAGAGCATACAGGAGTGTATAAAGATTATAAAAAATTTTCTTGGTAATGGTATCGAATATACGTCCATTATGTTAGGTCATAGCATGTACGGAACGTATTCCGGGATTATAGATGAAAAAAGTGTAACATGCGATGGAAAAATTCTTTTGCAGTTTGACAGTGTTTCAATAAAGGCTGAATCGCAAGATGAATTTTATAATGTATGTGAGGTATTTGTCAATCAGGAATATCGTTATTTTATTAATAATTTAAGGCGTGACATTGTCATAGATGTTGGAATGAATATCGGTGATTCATCAATATATTTTGCGAGGCAGGAAAAAGTGGACAAGGTGTATGGATATGAACCATTCAAAAAAACATTTATGAGAGCGAGAGATAATCTAAGACAATATATTGATGCCAATAGGGTAAGTGTTTTTCAATATGGGCTCAGCAATGAAAATGCCATAAGGTTGATTGGCTTTAATGAGGATATGACCTGTGCCCAAAGTACATTAGAAACAGTGAGGGAATATGCACATGACAGATATAGAAAATGGGGATTGATACAGGAGAAAAATGAACAATCTGAGCAAATTGAAGTAAGAAAGGCATCAGAAGTGTTTGAACCGATTTTCAAGGAGTATCCATATCATAATATTATATTGAAGATGGACTGTGAAGGTGAAGAATATGGAATTATAGAAGAACTTTCGGAAAGAGGACTTCTCTCATGCATTTCATTTATTATGCTGGAGTGGCATTACAAAGGAAAGGATTGCATTTTATCGTGGCTGAAATCATCAGGTTTTTCCTATTGGTGCAATGATAAAAGCAAAGATATGGGGTTGATATATGCTTTTAATGCATCTATCTTTTCAAACAGACAAGGTAAAGAATTGAATGAAAAAAAGAAATGTTGATGAATTGGCAGTATATTGTTTGAATAAAGAAAAACGACAAGTATTGTTTGATGAAGTAAGAAATTTGTTTATTAAAAGAGCAACAGAGGTAATTTATTTTGTTATCAACCAGCGGTTATATGGAATCGTTTGTTTAGGCGACTGTCTGCGTATGGAGAACGAGTACATCAAGATTAATACGGAATTTAGCCAGATTACGAACTGGAATTTTATGCAGGCAAAGCATATTTTTATGGAAAATAATAAAATTAATAAAATTCCAGTGGTGAATGCAGATTGCATTTTGATGGGAGACTATTCGCGTTGGGATGACGAGTTGATAATCAGACATTTTATTTCAGATAATATGAAATCGTTACTGCTCATGAATCTAATGGTAAAAAATAAAGTGTATATAGTTCATTATGAGAACAGGCAGGGAGAGGAGTTCAGATTGCATCTGGATTCCAAATTAATTCAAAATGTTGGTATACAGGATGTAGAGAATTATTGTGGTGAGGATGCAGTATTTCTTTTTGAAAATGAAGATGAGAGAAGGGCGGTAGAGTGTTATTATAAGAGGCGAAATCCTAATTTTGTGACATGGTCACAATTATATATAAACTATATTAAAAGAGATATTGATGGATTGGAATTAACTTTATCAGTGCTAAGGCAGGAAGGATTGCTTATATGGTTATTGGGAAATTATTATGAAAATGCTGTGCTTCAAAATGCCTGTGCTCTGGCAAAGTCAGAACGATCAGAGAGGGAGAAAGATAATGCATGGAGCGCTTTTCTGGATGATTTATATACAGAATCCTATGGTGAAAAAATAGCTTCCATGCAATTTGTACACAGAAACGTGAGGGGCCTCAGAATATTGCAGGATACAGAAACGGATGTTTTGAATATAAGGGAAGGAATAAGGAAAACGTATTATGTGCCTGATAAGTATATAGGAACCGTCTGGTTTTTTGGACCATGTCTCGTTGCGGGCGCTTATGTAGAGGATAAAAATACAATCGAAAGTTATTTGCAAAAAAGATTGGTAGAAAATGGATTTGAGTGGAGAGTGGTTAATTGCGGGGCGTGGGAAGATGTAAACAGAATTTTGATGAATTTTACACAGTTTAAAAGGGGAGATGTGGTAATTGTTTTTACAGAAACAAAGCGATATAACGATTTCTTAAATATATCATTAGAGGATTTATATATTCAAAATAATATACCAATTAAATGGACGGTTGGGAGTTTGCACCATTGCAATCATAAAGTCAATGAATTGATTGCCAATGAGGTATTTGAGAGAATTGCTCCCCAATTGAATTTACATAAAAATATGGGAACTAAAAGCATTAGCGCTATGTATAATATAGAGGCTGTTAAATTGAAATTGGCTATAGAAATATATATCAACATTTATTTTGCAGACTTCATGAAAGAAAGATACCAAAAAACAGGTGCAATTGTGATGAATTGTAATCCTTTTACAAAAGGGCACCGCTATTTGATTGAGAAAGCGGCAGAACAGGTAGATTTGTTGATTATATTTGTAGTACAGGAAGATAGATCCATATTTTCGTTTGAGGAAAGGTTTGAAATGGTTAAGGAGGGAGTTCGAGACCTTTCGAATGTTAAGGTGGTTCCTAGTGGAAACTTTATTTTATCCCATATGACGTTCCCGGAGTATTTTGGGAAGGTTAAGACGGATGACTTGGAAACAGATATAGAATATGATCTTAGGCTATGGGGAGAATGTATTGTTCCAAGTTTGGGCATTAATTATCGATTTGTCGGAGAAGAGAAAGAAGACATCGTTACAGATACATATAATACTGCAATGAAAAAAATCCTAAGCGAATATGGCGTTGAGGTCGTGGAATTTTCAAGAATGCAGGATAAGGGGAGAAATATAAGCGCGTCCTATGTTAGGGAATTGTTGGGGAAACATAAGTTTGAAGATGCATTTTCGTTGATACCAGCATCTAGCAGAAGAATGATAGAGAGGCAGTTATGAAAAAAATACTTTGGCTGTGTAATACCATGTTGCCTGAATTATTTAGCAGACTGGGGGTATACAATGTGAAAGAAGGCTGGCTGATTGGAATATCCCAGGAACTCAGGAAACAGAGGGATATAGAACTACATTATGTATGTCCTCAGGCAAAGGAAAAGCGAATTGTAAATATTAAGAAAGAGGCAATCCATTTTCATTGTTTTTATGCAAAGTATGATAACTTGTATACAATAGAAAAGGATGTCAGGGATCAGATTGGAAAAATAATCAAAGTGGTTCAACCTGATATTATTCATATTTTTGGAACAGAAATGCCACATACGGTTGCCTGTGTGGAGAGTGTGGAAGAGAAAGAAAAAATTGTCATTTCTATACAGGGATTGGTATCAGAATATGCAAAATACTATTTAAATGGTATTCCATGCAGCGCATATCTGAACGGCAGTTTTTATAATGGTAAGTATCAGACAATTTGGGGACAGTATAAAGAGTTTTGTAGGCGTGCAGAAAATGAAATTAGGGCTATTAAGAAAGTAAAACATGTGATAGGAAGAACCGAATGGGATAAGGCATGCACTAATATCATTAACAGCAATTGTAAGTATCACTATTGCAGTGAAACGTTAAGAAATTGTTTTTATGGTAAAAAATGGGACATTAGTAAAATTGATAAGTATTCCGTTTTTGTCAGTCAAGGTGACTATCCGATTAAAGGGCTTCATAACTTATTGAATGCATTGCCATATGTTATTGAAAGATATCCTGAAACGAAAATATATGTTGCTGGTGCAAATCTATTTCTGAACAAAGCAGATTCTTATGCGAAATGTATTAAAAAGATGATTGTCGGAAACAACTTGGAAAAACATATATTTTTTCTTGGGATGCTGGATGCCCAAAGGATGTGCAGATATTTCTTAAAATCACATATAACCGTAATGCCGTCCAATATTGAAAATTCACCTAATTCTATAGGTGAAGCTATGTTGGTTGGAACACCAGTAGTTGCATCATTTGTTGGTGGAATACCAAGTATTGTGCAAAATGAACGGGAGGGATTGTTATATCAGCAAGGTTCAGTGGAAATGTTGTCTTATTCTATATGTAAGATATTTGAAGATGATCTATTAGCAAATACATTGTCAGCAAATGCTAGAAAACGTGCAGCAAATTTATATGACCGCGAAAAAAACATGCGGCAATTATTGGAAATATATAATTGCATATAAGTTAAATTTTATGTTTTTGCGTAAGGTAATGGAGGGGGTGTACATGAATAATATATCGAAATTAAATTTTAATAGCAATGATTATTTCAAGCTAATATTAAAGCGTTGCGGAAACAAAAACAAAGATAAAATTATCTATTACATTGATGAAGATGGTGAGAATCTGGGCTTCTTTGCAATGTACCGCGCATGGCTTGAATATCTTTACTTCGCGGATGTATGCGGTTACACGCCTGTGATACGGGCGGGGAAAAACTTTCCATACTGGGAGAATATGCTGGTACATGGTACAGGAAATCCATTTGAATATTATTTTGACCAGCCTGCCGCAATCCAGATTCAGGAGGCAAAGAAAAGCAATAAGGTAATCACATCAGATTTAGTCCACAGGCAGATGGTTGAGCTGGTGCTTACGGGAAAGTACAGCCATTACAAATATACAGACAGATACATGGCTGAGATGGCACAGATTGTGAAAAAATACATCCGTTTCAACAGCCATACAATGAACTATATCAGCAAAGGTATGGGACTGACGGATTTTGAAAAAGAGGAAATACTTGGAATCCATGTCAGGGGGACGGATTTTAGGGCGATGTATGATAACCATCCCGTGTATGTGGCGGAGGAGGAATTTTTCTGTGAGATTGACCGGATATTTGATAATAATACATACAATAAAATGTTTTTGGCGACAGATGACGAGAGAACATTAAAAAGATTTGCTGAAAGATATGGTGGTTTGATTGTTTTTTACAGGGACGTGGAGCGAAGCCGCAGCAACCAGTCCGTAGCGTTCAGCAAGGGGAAACGCAGGGCTCATAAATATTTTCTTGGACTCGAAGTTATCAGGGATATGTATGCATTATCATTGTGCAAAGGACTTATTGCCGGAATCTCCCAGGTCGCAATCTGTGCACAGATTTATAAATTAGCCCGGGGAGAGTGTTACCGCGATTTAAGCGTCATAGATAAAGGAATCAACGTGAATCATCACAGTTTTATACGGCATGGTGGGAAATAATGAAGAAATTAATGATTTGGGGAACAGGAAACCTTGCAGAGGCATTTGTGAGGAACAAGTATAATGGCGATATCATTGGTTTTATTGAAACAAATAAGACTAAGGACACCTATATGGGCAGGCCGGTATATGACAGCCGAAAGATTCCCAAAGAACATGATTATATAGTTGTGGCAAATTCATATGGAACAGAAATTTATGACTTGTGCCTGCAGCGGGATATTGACATATCAAAATTGATTTTTCTATATGGTGTTACACAGAGAGTCGGATGCGTGGATCAGTCGGTACTAAAAGAAATACTATCGGTTAAGAATTATGCCTTATATTGCTCCAGGTTTGGATTAACACAAGATTCTTTTATAAAGTCGGATGCTGAGTTATACGGGCGTTTAAACCGTCGTCCCAGTTTTTCCATACAGAAGCAGTATATGTGGCCGGTTATCAGTGACAGATATGCATTGGCCGGACAGGTGGAAAATTATTTCTGGCAGGATTTATGGGCGGCAAAACTGATTATAGAATCCGGGGTAAAAAAGCATTTTGACATAGGATCAAGGCTTGATGGTTTTATAGCGCATCTTTTAGCAGCCGGAATCGATGTGACAATGATAGACATCCGTGAATTTCCGGGTGAAATAGATCATCTGCACACAATAGTAGATGATGCTACAAGTCTGCGGCAGATACCGGATGAAAGTATCGGGAGTATGTCGGCGCTCTGTTCGCTGGAACATTTTGGACTGGGCAGGTATGGAGATTCGGTTGACCCGGAGGCTTGTTTCAAATGTTTTGACAATATTCAGAAGAAATTGAAAAAAGGTGGAGAGTTCTATCTTTCTGTGCCAGTCGGGAGGGAAAGGGTAGAGTTTAATGCACACAGGGTTTTTTATGCCAGTACCATAACAGAGTGCTTTCGCCAACTGCATTTAAAAGAGTTTTCGTGTACTTCGCAGGGAAAATTCGAGTACAATGCGGACATATATAAATATGACAATGACTCCCATAATGGGGAGTGGCGGTATGGATTGTTTCATTTCATAAAACAGTAGACTATGGATGGATAAGAAAAATGTGAGGAGGAGAATTTCAATGAAAAAACCAGTTATTTCAATTTTATCAGCATTAACAGGCGCTGTATTCGGAGCGGGTGCAGTCGGAAAGGTGTCTTCAGGCAAGACAAAAAAAGCGTTGACAATGTCACATAAGCACTTTACGCTGTTTCTCATGATGAACCAGTGGGTAAAGGTAAAACAGGAAGGCAAAAAAGTTTCAGATTATTTTGAGGCGAACGGTTATAAGAAAATTGCAATTTATGGCATGAGCTATGCGGGGGAGACGCTGCTGGAGGAGCTTAAAGGTACAGGGATAACTGTCACATATGGGATTGACCAGAAAGCGGACTCCATATATTCGGATATTGATATTGTGACCATGGCAGATTCGTTGGAAGAGGTGGATGCTGTCATAGTTACCGCAATTACGTTCTTTGACGAGATTGAAGAACAGCTTTCTGAGAAGCTGGACTGCCCAGTGCTTTCCCTTGAAGATATCTTATATGAGGTCTAATATGCGCTCTTATTTGGCGAACGGATACAGATTGTAAGTGAAGAAAATGGGGATTTTTCCCTGCCATGAACAGGGGATACAAAGATAAAAACTTAACATTGAGGGATAGCGATGGTATTTGTCAGGGTTTGGGAAGGTCTTGGAAACCAATTATTTCAATATGCATATGCGAGGGCACTGGCGCTAAGGACTGGACAGAAGGTATATTTGGATATATCGGCATACGAGGGGAATGGTAAGCATGTTCGTCAATATGGTCTGTGTCATTTTAGGATCAGGCTTGCAACAATGAATTGCGGGAATATATTTCCGCTTGTCAATGATGATAAATACTATATGACAGGCAGCCAGTATCCCAGATATTTTCCAGTTAAGTTCATACGAGAAAACAATTGCTGTTTTAACAGTGATTTTTGCAGCCTAGGAGGATTCACCTATGTGAAAGGCTGGTTCCAGAATGAGAACTATTTTAAGGAATTTGAACAAAACATAAGAAAAGAGATATATCCCAAAGAGCGAATTAGAATACCAAAGGAAATTCGCAGTATTTTGGACGGTAAGAATACGGTATCGGTTCATATCCGAAGGGGAGATTTTAAAAAGGATCATAATGTTCTACCTGTTTCGTATTATGAAAAGGCGAAGCGTTGTATTACGGACTTGGTAGATAAGCCATATTATCTCATTTTTTCAGATGATATTTCATGGGTAAGGCAAAATATGGATTTTGGATCCCGTTGTTTTTTTATGGAGGATACATATTTGTTTAAAGACTATGAAGAACTGATGATTATGAGCAGATGCAGGCATAATGTCATAGCGAATAGCACGTTTAGCTGGTGGGGGGCGTGGCTTAACACACATGAAGAAAAAATAGTGATAGCACCTAAAAAATGGTTTTTGAGGAACAACAAAACAGACGCGGATATTGTTCCTGATGACTGGATAAAGCTATAAGTGAATCGGGAAAATGAAAGGAAAACGAATGGTCAGTGTGATAATGCCGGCATATAATGCGGAAAAATATATAGGAAAGGCGATTGAGTCCATTCTGGCGCAGACATACACAGATCTGGAATTGCTTATTATTGAGGATGCTTCAACAGATCATACCCTGGAGCGTATAAAAACGTATCAGGATAACAGGATACGGGTTTTTGAAAATTCCGAAAATATGGGAATTTCTTTTAGTACCAATATAGGACTGCGTGAAAGCAGGGGAGAGTATGTAGCCCTTATGGATGATGATGACATAGCGGTTAAGGAACGTCTGGAAATACAGGTGAAATATCTGGATGAACACAGGGAGATTGATATTCTTGGGGGACGCTCTGCAATAATTGATGAGAACGGAGATCTTTTAGATGTCGAAGACCATCCAAGAAATAATCCGAAATATATAAAGTCTGTGCTTTTGTTTCATTGCCTGGATTTTAGAAATGGAACAACGATGATGAGAAGCTCGTTTATTAAAAATCATGCTCTTTGTTATCGTGAAAATTGTTTCGGAATGCAGGATTACAAGTTTTTTATCGAGAGTTCAAAAGTGGGAAATATATCTTCTGTTGATAAGGTTTTGCTGTTATATCGAATGCATGGATTAAACGAGACACAAAAGGAGATTCAGGGAAATAGGGAGGAAAGGGCGGAAAAGTATTTTGAGTTTCAGTGTGATTCCTTGAAAGCCAGTGGATTTCAACTGGATGAGAAGGGAAAGCTTTTGATACGGAAATTCCTGAAAGAGGGCGGTGGTGTCTGTGGCAGTTATGAGGAATTCAAGGAGTTTGTAGGTGTTTTGGCAGAGCTGTTGAAACAGGCAGAAAATTTGGAAGTGGATTATTATAAAGAACTGGAATTTCACTGCAGGAGTCTGGCTGCCATGCAGATCATCAGAATGAAAAGTTTTAATATGGAATTGTTGTTAAACGGAGCGGATTCTATGAAAGGAGTTCGGGCGAATTAGAGATGAAATGGACAAACAAAGGTCACGAATTGGATAAAAAAGCGGAAGAACTATTGAAAAATCCGGAAAAATTCCGTCATATCTATATTTTTGGAGCGGGGCTGATTGGCGCCGACCTGGTTTCCATGATGCGGTCCTATGGGATTCTGGAGGGGTTCATTGACAATGACATAAAAAAGCAGTACAGCGGATATCATGGATTCCATGTATACTCTATTGAGGAATACAAAACGATGCAGGGAGGATTTGTTGTAATAGCTGCGAGCGAGCAAAACATTCCTGGCATTGTGGGGCAGTTGGAGAAACTACAGTTTTCGGAAAGGGAAGATTTTGTAACGCACACCAAGTTTTGCAATGAAATTTTCCCGATAGTGTCTGTTTATCTGTTCCAGAAAGCTTACGTCAATACGGTGCAGATTTCCCTTACGGAACGGTGTTCCCTCAGGTGCAAAATGTGCGCGCATGGATGTTTTGCCGTAGACAATGCAAAAGCGCAGGATCTGACAATTGAACAGGCCTGCAGGAGCGCAGACGCTTTTTTTAGCAAAGTCGATTTCATTTATGAGTTTGTATTGATTGGCGGTGAGCCGTTATTGTACAGGCAGCTGCCGGAAATCATCCGTTACATAGGAAAAAAATACAGGGAACGGATCGGGATCTTTTCCATCACCACGAATGGGACAATCCTGCCGGACAAGGAGGTACTGCAGGTGTGCCAAGACTATCATGTACTGTTCCGCATTTCCAATTACAGCGTGGCGGTATCAGGATTGAGGGACAGATATAAAAAACTGACCAGCCTGTTGGATGAAAATGCAGTTGTTTATGTTCTTGGCAAGGAAGAACGGGAATGGATGGATTATGGTTTTGGGTATGTTGACCATGGGGCGGATACGGCAGAGCTGACAAAGGTTTTTGATGCATGTAAAACCCTGTGCAGGGAAGTGCGGGAGAACAGATATTATTTTTGCGTGATGGCAAGGAGCGTGTCGGAAAATATGGGTTTTGGCATCGGAATGCACGATTATCTGGATCTGGATTCCCTGACAGGCGAAGATTACCAACGGGTACTGTTGGAATTTGACCTTGGCTATTCGGAAAAAGGATACTTGGATATGTGCCGTCACTGCCATGGTGCGGATGCCGTGAAATATCCGATTCCTGTGGCGGAGCAGGCGAAAACCTATGGGGAATATAAGGATGGGGAAAGTGACAATCAGTGCCGTTGTGCCAGTGTATAATGTTGAAAAATATTTAAAAGACTGTCTTGACAGTATCACCGGGCAGATTGTTCCCTTTGATGAGGTCATTTTGGTCAATGATGGGTCAACGGACAACAGCAGAAGGATATGTGAGGCATATTGTGAAAAATATAGTTATCTTCAATTGGCAAATCAGGAAAACCAAGGGCCGTCAGCAGCCAGAAATGCGGGAATCCGGCTTGCGGCAGGCGATTATATTATTTTCATAGATTCAGATGACATGATCAGAGAGGATATGACGCTCCGGCTGGGGGAAATACTGGGTGGCAGCAGATATGATGCAGTATTTTATAACGCGGATGTCTTCTATGAGGACAGGACAGGCGAGCCGCTTAATTATTTTACAAGGGGCAGACAGTTTTACGGACGGGATATGAGAGGAAAGGATTATTTGTGGGAAGCCTTTCTGGAAGATTATGTTGTTTCGCCCTGCATGGCTGTATATTGTGTGCAATTTATAAGAGACAATCATATTTTTTTCCTCGAGGGGATTTATTTTGAAGATCATGCTTTTTGTCTGCAGACGTACCTTATGGCGGAAAGGGTAAGATGTATCGACCATGCACTGTATACCAGAAGATGCCGTAGCGGCTCCATCATGTCAGATATGGATTCTGAAAGAAAATGCGGGGATCTGATTAAAGCAAATTTGGCGGTTTATGATGCATTGGAAAAGTCGGGTGCAGACGTTTTGTTACAGGTTCGTTTGGTATCCTATTATTTTATTATGACATGGAAAAGGGTTATAGAATCAAATTCTGACGGGATAATTCTGGACGAGTGGAATTCCCTGCTGGCTGTATTTCGTGACAAGTGGCATGAAAAATACCAGTCGGTGGAGCTGGAACTGGGGGATATGCTTGCTTTAGTTGTTTTTTTTAGTCAATGCGGAAGAGACTGTCTTACAGGTTTGCAATGGCTTAGGGGGCGGATTGAGCAGGAATTAGTGCAAAAGCTAAAAGGGCTTCCGTTAGCTGACGTACACCAGACGGTGGGAATTTACGGAATTGGCAAGCATACGGAGAGGATGATTGGCCTTTACAAAAAATATGTGGGGGAAATCAAAGGGAAGATTTTCTTTATTGTTACGGATAATCCAAAGAACCAGCCAAAATATGCGGGATATCCATTGATCACGTATGATCGGATTCCTGCGGACACAGACCGGATTATCATATCAAGCCTGACTTATAAAAAGGATATGCTGGGACAGTTGGAAAAGGCTGGGATTGCAAAGAAAATCGTCCATGAACTGTATGCCAGTCATGAGTTTTGCGATTTGCTGACAATAGAAGATATTCTTCAGATGGGACAAAAGTGTGAGAGGAAAATAGGATGCCAAAAGTATCAGTGATTATGCCTGTTTATAATGTGGAAACTTATCTTGCGGAATGTTTGGACAGCGTTATTGGTCAGACATATCAAGATATGGAAATCATATGTATCGATGATGCATCAACGGATCATTCAATGGATATACTGCAGGAGTTTGCCTATAAAGATGCGAGGATAACGATCCTGCAGAATACGTGCAACCAAAGGCAGGCCTATGCCAGAAACAGGGGGCTGGACAAGGCATCTGGTGAGTATGTTCTGTTTGTGGATTCGGATGATTTCATCGATAAAGATTTGGTAGCGAAGGCATTGGAAGTAGCAGACGGTGTGGATATGGTCTGTTTTGATTATAAAAAAGTGGACAGCGTGTGGTTTGGAAAAGACGAACATTTATTCCAAATGGATGAAGGAAGATACAGCGCACAGGATTATTTTCGGCAGTCCGTAGACAGAAACAGCATTGTCTATAGTCCCTGTACAAAGTTATATAGCAGATCATTTTTATTGAGGGAAAATATAAGATTTATTGATAACCTGCTGTATGAAGATGTTGTGTTTGACTTCCTGTGTATGATGAAAGCAAGGGAGATTTATTGTATTACAGATAAATTATACGAATATCGGATACGAAAAAATTCAAGCATGACGAAAGGCATTGATGGCAGAAATGTAGCTGCTTACTTTTATATTGTATGTTATTTGACGCAATATTATTTAGAACACTATTTTGACGCAGGGATGGAGACAGCCATTGAAAAATATATCCAGGCAATGTATAGATGTTTTATCAATACATATCGAAGATATTCCTTTGAAAAGGACGGGTATTTGCTTAAAAGTGACATCAGCGTGGAAAACTATGCGAAATTATACGGTGTTGTGGCAGGCTATGAAAGTCATTTCGGATTGGTTCAGTTACATATTGCGCAACAGATTGAGGTCATCAGGAAAGCGGCGCGCATTTTTGTATATGGTGCAGGAGAGGTTGCAAGGGAGGTAATCGAAACTTTAAACCGATATGACATTGTGGTTGATAAGATTATTGTTTCAGATAAAACTGACAATCGGAGTAGTATTTTGGGCAACCGCGTGTATGAAATTACAGAATGTATCAGGGAGAGGGAAGATTGTCTGGTTATTGTGGCAACAGACGCCAGATTTTATCTCGAAATTGAAAGAACATTGTCGGAATTAGGCTTTATGGATTATTTAGAGGTTTGGTAATGAGCAGGAGGCCGGTTATGCAGAAAAAAGTAATATTCTGGGCAGCGGGTATGAATGCCAAAAATTTTGTAGGCTGTCTGCGGGAGGGTGTTCTGGTCAGTGCGTTTGTTGACAATGATGCCCTCAGGTGGGGAGAGGCATTTTGTGGTTCGCATATTATTGCTGCACCAGATCTTTCACGATACGAATATGATTACATTGTTATAACGACGCCTGATTATCATGAAATTTTAGATCAGTTAAAGGACATGGGAGTCGGGGAAGGCAGGATTATCGTTCCGTTTACACCGGACCAATATGATAGAAAGGGATGGCGGGAGATATTCCACACAGGGGAACTGCTGTACTATGTGCATGAGCAGCGCATGGCAGGGATGGCGTGGATGCTGGAAAACATTCCTTATGAGATAAGTGCCGGGATGGAAAACGGACATTTTAAGAGGCCGATTGTAAGGTCGATTGACGAAACGCTCGAAAAATTGAGAGAAGGCTATTCCATGAGCCGCTATGGGGATGGTGAGCTGAACATGGTGCTGGGACGCAATTTTTCCACGTTCCAGCATTATGATGAGAGACTGATCAGGAGGTTAAGGGAGATTATGGTCAGCAATATCCCTAAGCATATGGTATGTATTCCTGATATTTATGGGGATTTCTTCAATAAAGATGAAAGCCATAAAACATGGTTCCGGCGGCATTTGTCAAATGGCGGCAGAGAGCTTGACTACAACATCTTTGACATGGATAAGGAATACTATAATGCATTTATTACCCGTCCATATAAGGATTATGTCGACAAGCAGGGGGCAGGGGAGCGTTTTCTGGCTTTAAGGGCGTTATGGGATAGCAGGGACATCACGATCATTGAAGGGCAGAAAACAAGGTTCGGTGTCGGAAATGACCTGATCAGCAATGCAAAATCCTGTGAGCGGATACTGGGACCGGCTGTCAACGCATTTGACAGATATGAGGAATTATTTGCACAGGCAAAGAAAATAAGTAAAAACAGGATTATTCTGATTGCGCTGGGTCATACTGCTACGGTACTGGCGTATGACCTGGCGCTCGAAGGCTGGCAGGCATTGGATATAGGGCATCTTGACATTGAGTATGAGTGGTTTTTGAGGAAGGTTGATAAGAAGGTCCTGATTGAAGGCAAGTATGTTAATGAAGTGCCTTTGGGACGGACTGTTCCAGAGTATATACCGGATGAAAAGTACAACAGTGAGATTATAAAGACAATACTGTGAAAAATAAATTTGCAGACTTTGGCAAGAATGGAGGATTACTATAAATATGCTGCAATTATCGGCAGTATCTAAACCACGCATGATAAAGGAGGAGAGACAGACATTGGGAAAAGTGCGGATTCTACACATGACGCCACCGGAGATTTGTAACGGCGTTTATCAGTACTTGTTTAATCATATGAAGTACATAGACCAGGACAAATACCAGTTTGAATTTCTAACGAGGAACAAGGCAGGGTTGATGGAAACGAAGGAATACCAACAAAATCACTTTACTGTCTGGTCCTTTGAAAACACGCAACGGGACAGTAAAGAGGGACTACGGAAGGAAATTGTCCGGATTTTGGATCGTGGCTTTGACGCAATCCATCTGCATACGAGTATGTGGAGGGGATTTTTGATCGAAGAAATTGCGATGGAGATGGGAATCCCGCAGGTCATTGTCCATTCCCACAGCACGGGGGCGGATTTTATTTTACGGGAAGAGCGGGACAAGCTGCTGAGAATTCATGAGACATACAAGAAGCAGTTTCGCATGGAGATGGCAACGGATGTCTGTGCCTGTTCGAGGCTGGCCGGGGAGTGGCTCTACGGGGAACAGATACCAAAGGATCGGATCAAAATACTGCCAAATGCAGTTGAGGTTGAAAAATATCATTTTAATCCTAAAAAAAGAAAACAGGTGCGGGACAGACTTGGGTTGGATGACAGGGTGATTGTGGGAAATGTCGGGAGGTATTCCTATCAGAAAAACCAGGAGTTTTTAATCAGGGCATTTGCGAAATCCTGTCAGAAAAATAAGAAATTGTTCCTGATTCTGATGGGACAGGGTGAACTGAAAGAGCAGCTTGTCAGGCTGATTGAGGAGCTGGAAATTGCGGACAGCGCAATGTGCATGGACTGGCAAGAGCATGTGGAGGATTATCTGCAGGCGTTTGATCTATTCTGCCTGCCGTCGCACTTTGAAGGGCTGTCCATCTGCGCAGTGGAGGCGCAGGCAGCAGGACTGCGATGTTTGGTTTCGGATACACTGGCGGAGGAGACAAAGATAACAGGCCTGGTTGAGTTCCTACCTTTAATGGAGGAAGTTTGGACGGATGCGTTGGCAGGGGTTAAGGCCAGTACAGGCAGAGCATGGTATGATGACATGATTGCGGCGCAGGGGTATGATATTAAGAGTGCGGCGGGGAAACTCACGGCTATTTACAAGGGAAAGGAAGCTATGGAATGATGCAGGACATTCAGTTTACACAGCGAGTTTATATTTTTGGTGCGCAGTCACGCGGAAAAACCATTAAAGAATATCTGCATTTTTTATACCCACAAACAGAAGTTCTTGCTTTTCTTGTGGACAGTGCGGAAGGTAATGAGACGGAGATTGATAAGATACCGGTATGGAGGCTGGATACAGCAGGAAAGTTGGACTGTTCATACAGTGTATTTATCGCCACGAAAGGGATTTACCACAATGCCATCAGGGAAAGGCTTGAGCAGAAAGGGATGGTTGATATCATACCCGTGACGGCCGCCGTCGATAATTTTTTCCGCAATGAGTATGTTAAGAAACTGTACTTATTAGAAAACAGGGATTTTACAAAAATAACGGATATGTCCGTTCAAAAGGCAGATGCCGTCATATACATGGTGAAATCTATATATGATAAACCGCTGCAGGCTAAATACATATGTCCGGAATACGAGAAGACCATTCAGGCAGGCGCCGCACTTACGGAAAAACGCTTGTCAGCGGATACGCTGACAGACTGTGTGGGAGACAATATTTCATTCAAAAACAGGCAGTATTGTGAACTGACAGCGCTGTACTGGATATGGAAAAACAGCAGGGAAGATTTCATAGGGCTGTCGCATTACAGGAGACATTTTATTCTTCCTGATAAGTGGCAGGATATCATGTTTTCAAACGGAATCGATGCAATTCTCCCTGTTCCCACCTGTGTTTATCCCAGCATTGAGGAAAATTATAAGGAAAGACACGATTCGTCAGACTGGGACTATCTGGTGGAATATCTGAAAGAAAACAGTCCTGAAGATTATGAGCTGTCCAGGAAGATTTTTACAGGAAATCTTTATCTGCCGTGTAACATGTTTATCATGCGCAGGGAGATTCTTGATAATCTGTGTCGCTGGATGTTTCCGATTCTGGATGCGGTTGTAGCAAATGGGGGTGAAAAACAGGATACCTACCTCAACCGGTATCCTGGATTTATTTCAGAGCGGCTGATTACACTTTATTTTTACAGGAACAGATTTCGGTACCGTATCGCTTATGCGGACAAAATTTTTTTATAGAGTAATAGGAATTTGACCTTGCATAAGGAGAACTTGATTAATGAAAAGTTTAAAGAAAAAGGCAGTTATATGGGGGGCAGGAACGCTGGGAACTTCAAATTTGCTGTGTGAACTATTGGAACAATGGTATGAAATTGTCGCTTATTGTGATTCAGACCAGACAAAATGGGGTACAAAAGCGAACGGATATACGGTGAAAAGCGTCAGTGAGACCATGGAACTGGGCAGCACTGGGGCATTTGACGTGATTGTCATTGCAATCTATGATGCAGCAGTGATTTTAGAAATCAAGACAATCATTGAAGAAAAACTCAGCCCGGCCTGGAGTGTTGAAATATTTGTGTATTCTGAGATTGCGGATGAGCTTGAGGGCGCATATATCTCACGAATGCATAAAACATTGGATTTTACGAGATATCAGATCAATTATAAGAAACAGTATGATATCTGGCTGGATAACATTATGTCCGAAGTGGATTACTGGGTGAACAGGGTAGCCAAGAAAAACGCACCATTCAGGGATGATTACTGCAAAAGATTGGATAATGATGCTTTCCGGTCGGAACTGACCGGAAATATTGACCGTCTGACAGACTATCTCTGCCGAATAAAAGAACCGCTTGTATATGATATTGGCTGCGGACTGGCACCCAGATTCGGGGATATTCTGCCAAATGGCAACAGAATATCCTTAGTCGAAATTGACCCACTGGCATACTTTTATAATGCGGTTAATGCAAGATATGCCCCAACCAGTGGTTACAAGAAAATTACCTTCGGAATGTTTGAGTATTTTTCCAGGTTTTTTGACAGGAACAGCGCTGATGCAGTTATCATAAACAATGCCTTAGACCATTGCATCGATCCGTATAAAAGCATTGTGGAGAGTCTGATGGTATTAAAACCCGGCGGAATGCTGTACCTGAATCATACCCGCGCCGAGGGAATCAATGAAAAGTATGACGGGCTGCACCAGTGGAATTTGGATTATACAGAAGACAATGATTTTATTATCTGGAATTATGGTTCTGCAGTCAATGTGTCCAGAAAACTGGGGAACATTGCTTCGATCAGCATTCATCACAGCAATGGATGGGTGTGTGTTGAGATGATAAAGAAAAAGGATTTTGTTCCAGAGCAGTATATTGATGCGGATAATGAGATGGAATACATGGCATTTATTGTCAACAGACTGATGGAAAAATTGTCAGACCCGCTGTTTAACAAGGCATTTGACAGTATGCTCATAGGTTGAACGGAGGGTGTGTAAAGATGGGATTATTAGAAAATACCCTTTACCAGTCAGACATTGGCCAGGCATCTTCATTGGACATACCATGGGAAGAACTGGACGGGAAGAGCATTCTGATAACGGGTGCTACGGGCATGATTGCATCCGTAATGATTGACATTCTGATGAAACGGAATCAGGACTGTCATCAGGATATCCGCATTTATGCCATAAGCCGCGATGAACGAAAGGCACGGGAACGGTTTGGAACATACTGGGATCATTCTGGTTTTGCATGGATTTCCCATGACGTGAACAATCCGCTGCCGGAATTTGGACGCATGGATTATATCATGCATGCGGCGAGCAACACGCATCCGAGGGCTTACGCATCTGATCCAATAGGAACGATCACTGCAAATGTTCAGGGAACATATCAGTTATTGGATTATGCTGCAGGACATAGCTGTGAACGCTTTCTCTTTTTCTCATCCGTGGAAATTTATGGCGAGAACAGAGGAGACATGGATAAGTTCAGTGAGAATTACTTGGGATACATAGACTGCAATACAATGCGTGCGGGTTATCCAGAGAGCAAACGGCTTGGAGAGACGCTCTGTAATGCCTTTGCGTCGCAGAAAGGGCAGGATTTCATCATTGGGAGATTTTCCCGTGTGTATGGACCGACGATGTCTGACCAGGATTCCAAGGCAGTGGCACAGTTTATAAAGAAAGCCGCGGCAGGTGAGGATATTGTATTAAAAAGCGATGGAAACCAGCTCTATTCTTATACTTATGTCGTAGACGCAGCATCGGCGGCACTCTGTCTGTTGTTAAAGGGAGAAAGCAGGAGCGCAATCAATGTGGTGGACACAGCATCAGATATCACGCTGAAAGAACTGGCGGTCCTTCTTGCAAAAGGAGCAGGGACAAGGGTGGTGTTTGCGCTGCCGGACAAATTGGAACAGGCAGGGTATTCCTCTGCAACAAGGGCATTGCTGGACGGGACAAGGCTGGAACAGCTCGGATGGAAGGCATATACCCCGATAAGGGAGGGACTTCCCAAAACAGTACAGATTTTAAAAGGTATATGTTAAGATCTGTAAAACAAGTTGGTTTATTGGAGGAGAGTGCGGAATGAATATAGCGTTGCTGCTTGCAGCTGGTACAGATCCAACATTTAAAATGGACATACCAAAGCAATTTGTCAATGTGTATAACAGGCCTGTTATCGTATACACCATGGAGATCTTTCAGAACCACCCAGGGATTGACGCAATCATGGTGGCGTGTCTGAATGGCTGGGAGAATATGGTCGAAGCCTATGCGAAACAGTTTGAAATTAGTAAACTAAGGTGGGTTATCCAGGGTGGCAGAAGCGGGCAGGAGACATCGAAACTGGCGGTTGACGGATTGATGGAATCATGTTCCGAGGGGGATATTATTGTCATTCATGACGCAATACGTCCGATGGTGTCGGATGAAATTATATCAGACAGTATTCATACCTGCAGGCGGAAAGGAATGGGGGTTGCGGCAGTGACTTCGATGGATAATGTCATGATGACGGATGATGGTATGACCGGCAGGATGTCTATTTCAAGGTATGCTTTTCGGCGGATTCAGACGCCGCAGTCCTATTTCCTGGGAGGATTGAAACGGGCGCATATGGAGGCGTTGGAGAAAGGTATCATTGACGAGAATGACACAAACAACATGATATCAAGACTGGGTAGAAGCGTTCACTTTTCAAAGGGCTCGGATCTAAATTTGAAGATTAATACAGTGGAGGATATCGCGATGTTCAAGGCGCTATATGCCATGAAAAACGGGGATATATAATATGAATGTTGCATTGATTCTGGCAGGAGGGAACGGTTCTAGGACAGAGCAGTCCGTGCCAAAGCAGTTTATCAGTATCTATGAGAAACCCATCATTATATATACATTGGAAGGGTTCCAGAAACATTCGGATGTGGATAGTATCATTGTTTCCTGCATCGACGGGTGGCATGAGGTTCTAAAAAGTTACGCGGCAGCGTCGGGCATTACGAAACTGAAATGGGTAGTGAGCGGCGGTGATAACGGACAGTCTTCTGCAAGAAGTGCGTTGATCGCTCTGGAAAATGTCTGCGGGGCAGATGACATTGTAATTATACACGATGCAGTCCGGCCGATGGTTTCCCAGAAGATCATTACGGACTGTATCGCAAAGGCGGAGAAGTTTGGCTCAGGTCTCTCGGCGGTCCGCTGTCAGGAGACAATCATGAAGACAGAGGACGGACTTGCCGGGCATATAGGAATTGACAGAAACGACATCATGCGTGTACAGACTCCACAGGCGTACCGGTATGGCAAGGTATTATGGGCACATAAGGAGGCACTCAACAGGGGGATCACAGATGCGGTGTATACAAACACACTGATGCTTGAACTGGGTGAAGAGCTTCATTTTTCGTATGGCTCCAATAAAAATATTAAGATTACGACTTTGGAGGATATTGATATTTTTAAAGCACTGTACGCATCAAAAAGGGACAAATGGCTAAAGAAAAAACGCACATAAAAAGATTTGTCCTGTAGTATATTTGGGAAAACAACTGAATTTGGAGGAGAGCAAATGAATATATTATCTGTTGGTGTGCAGAGTAAAGGTATCGTCTATGATAACAATCCCTTGGAAGGTTTCGATATGATGAAACGGGCAGGATTTTCCTGCTGTGATTTCAGTCTGGATTCTTATTTTACAGATTTATCATTCAGTTCTCCAGAGACCAATGTTTTTTTTCGGAAGTCAGTTCAGGAGCTAAAGGATTTTTTTGCACCACATAAGGAAGCGGCAGAAATCGCTGGAATAAAAATTAATCAGATGTGCATGCAATATCCAGTCTGCATACCAAATATGGCAATGGAAATCGCTGAATATCTGATGCATACAGTGGCGTCCAAAAGTATGGAGATTTGTGCTTTCTTTGGATGCTCTTATCTTGTGATGTCCGGATTTGACGCTTCTTGGGGTATTGGCAGAGATGAGGTAGCGTGGGAATGGACAGAAAAATTGATTGAGTCTCTTGCGCCTATGGCCAAAGAGCTAGAAATAGCAATGTGTATAGAAAACAGCTGCAAAGACTCCTGCTGTGATGTGGAAAAGCTACTCATGTATATTGATTGTATGAATGAGAGATATAATGCTGAAATCTTGGGATTTTGTTTTAATACCGGACATGCCAAGCTTTCAGGTATTGATTTCGAGGATATGATCACGAAACTTGGAAACCGCTTGAAAGTGTTTCATATCCATGATAATGATGGGAACAGGAACTTACATCAGATACCATTCACATTAGCTGGGGATGGTCAGAATGTTTTGCCGACAGACTGGGAAGGTTTTATCAGAGGTCTTCGAAGAATTCATTTTGACAAGGTGTTGAGCTTTGAAACAGCATCTGTATTGTCTTCATTTCCGGAGAAAATGAAGCAGGATGTGTTAAGATTGGTGGCACAGATTGGTGATTATTTTATGGGGGAAATTCGAGATAGTTGAAATTCTGAGAGTTTTATGAACGATACAAATAATGAGGAAATCGTTTGTATAGCTGGTTGTTGACAGATAATACTAAGATTAGTCATAAAGAGAGAGTATGTACCACAGTGGTATTATTACTCTCTCTTTAAATTTACGCAGATTTATATGAAATTTACCAAAGAGGATGCATGAAGAAGTGTATTGGGGTGTGTAAACCAATATCGTAAAACGACAGATTTCCAGTATCGGAGCTGATCCGACTGCTTGAGCGTGCGGGTTTTTCTGAATACCGGTTTTATTCTGTCATGCCCTGTCTCTCACGGCCGCAGCTTATTTTGGCGGAGAATTATCTGCCGAATGAGCCGATTGAAGTGCGGATATTCCCGCAGTATCAGCATCCGGAGACCGTTTTCATGCAGGAGGAAAAATTATATAAGCCCCTTATTGACAATAATATGTTTCACCAGATGGCAAATGCGTTTCTGATAGAATGTGCCATGGATGGCAGCATTTCCGACATAGACCAGGTCACAGTCCAGGGAGACCGCAGCCGCGGGGAGGCGATGGCTACAGTCATCCGCCGCGGAAATTCCGTGGCAAAAAAGGCTCTTTACCCAGAAGGATGGTGCAAGCTGCAGCGGCTGATGGAAAATGACGCATATCTGCGGCATCATGGAATCCTGGTCATCGACGCACAGATAGAAAAGGACGCATATGTGATGCCATACATACATGCACAGATTGCCACCGAGTATTTTTGCGAACTGTTAAGAAACAGCAGGGAAGCGTTTGTAAAAGCGCTGGGGAGATTTCAGGAGTTGATATGCAGGTCATCAGAACATGTCCCATATACGGAGGTTGACTGGGAGCGGTTTGATCCGGAATGGCAGAAAAGAAAGAAGGACGATCCGAATATCGACCGCTGGAGGAAACTTGCTTTTGGAACGGAGGAAGAGAAAAGGGATATCGGTGTGATACTGGAAAGAGGATATATTGATATGGTATCTCTCAACTGCTTTTATGCAGATCAGGATTTTTTGTTTTTTGACCAGGAGTTTTACGTAGAAGCGTTCCCAGCCAATGCGGTCTTTATCAGGACGATCGATTTCATATATCGTGATGCGCCTGATATGGAAACGCTTTATCCGAAAGACGAGCTGCTGAAACAGTTTCATCTATATGAGCACAGGAGCACATGGAGGTCATATGCAGATATTTTTATGATCAGACTGAAAAATGAGAAAGAATTGTCAGTTTATCACCGGCTTCATCGGAGGCATTGGAAGACCGTCCGTGAAAACAGGTACCGGATGGATTATTCCCAGGAGGAATATGACAGGTTTTTTACAAACATTTTCAAGGTCATAGGGGGCAGACGCATATACCTTTTCGGTGCAGGCAACTATGCGGAGGATTTTATCCGGCGATTTGGCAGAGATCTGAAGATCGACGCCATCCTTGACAATGACGCGGACAGACAGGGCATGGAACTGCATGGGATAAAGATCGAGCCGCCGTCATTGCTTGATGGGATGGACGAGCCGTGCAAAGTGTTTATCTGCATCAAGCGTTATGCGGAAGTCCTCGCGCAGTTACAGAAGATGGGCGTACAGAATATCTCCGTCTATGATCCGAGACTCGATTATGAGATGCCGGAGCGGCGAAGAATGGACAGGGAAACAGCACTGGGAGAAGCGTCTTCTCCTAAAAAATACCATATCGGATATGTGGCGGGGGTATTTGACCTGTTTCATATAGGCCACCTGAATCTTTTAAGACGGGCAAAGGCGGAGTGTGATCACCTGATCGTGGGCGTGGTCACGGATGAGCAGGTCATAGAGAATAAAAAAACGAAGCCCTGTATCCCCTTTGCGGAGAGAATGGCGATCGTCCAGGCATGCAGGTATGTTGATGAAGCGGTAGCAATTCCGGCAGATGATCCAGGTACGGAGGCTGCATATTATAAATATCGTTTTGATGCGCAGTTTTCGGGAAGCGACTATGCAGATAATCCATATTGGATCTCAAAAAAGGTTTTTTTAGAGCAGCATGGGTCTGAGCTCGTATTTTTTCCATACACGGAGAATGTGAGTTCGACAGAAATTAAAGAACGGATCGAAGAAAGAGACAGATAAGATGAATGTAAGTTTTAAAAGCATCATAAATCCACAAAAGCCTATGAGAGGCATTGGAGAGCTGCAGCAAAGCGGGTTCGAGAGTATTATGCTGCCCATCGATTATTTTGATGGCACGATAGGGGATTATGCCGGGATCATAGAGAAATGTAAGGAACGTGGCATACGGATTCCTGTTGCTTATGCGCCGCGTGCTTTTGCAGAAATGACCACAGAAAATGATGTGGCGCAGGTTTCGGAGGAAAGCATCAAAGAAAGTATCAAAAAAAGTATCAAAAAAAGTATCGATGAGAGTATTAGAATATGCAAAGCGGCCGGCAGCAGATATCTGATCGTAGATTCCTGCTGGAACGAGTCAGAAGAATTCTTACTGGAAATCGGAAAGGAAGCGGCCGCATGCGGCGTGAGTCTGCTGATGAGAAATCAGTATAAGAGCAGCAGGAACCGTATTGTACGGGGAGATCATGCGGAGATTTCACGGGCGCTGGAACTGGTGGACGGGCTGAACCGCAAGATGGGGGAGGAAGTGTTTGGTTTCTGTGTGGACACTGGCGTATGTGCCCTTTGCCGCAATGATGTATACCCGTTTCTTACTGCGCTTGGCAGGCGGATCAAGGCTGTCATCCTGAGGGACTGTGATGGATACCACGATGTCCATATGATGCTTTTTTCAGGAATTCAACCCGCAATCGACTGGCGGGGTGTGATCAGGGGGCTTCGGAACATAGACTTTGACGGGGAGATGGTGATTGATTTTTTTAGCACGATCAATGCGTTTCCAAGTTTCCTGCGGCCGCAGTTATATGCCCTTATGAAGTCAGTAACCGATTATTTTTGCTGGCAGGCGGGAATGGAGCTGTGTTTAAAAAGGTATCCATTCAGGGTACTCTTCGGGGCAGGTAATATGTGCAGGAAGTATATGGAAGCTTATGGACAGAAGTATCCGCCGCTTTTTACCTGCGATAATAATCCTGATCTATGGGGAACTGAAATCTGTGGTCTGGAAGTAAAGCCTCCGGAAGCCTTGAAAGATCTGCCTGAAAATTGTGGCATTTTTATCTGTAATATTTATTACCGGGAAATCGAAGCACAGCTTCGGGAGATGGGGATTCATAAGAATATTGAATATTTTAATGATGATTATATGCCGCCGGTACTTCACTTTGAATGAATAGATATCGTGTAAACTTTTGGTAATGACAATTGGATGAAAGCAACTGTTTTTTGGGTTATGGACAAGAGACTGCGCATTCAACGGGGATTGCAGGGGAGGATTTCGTTGTGGAAAAAATGATTATTTATGGCTGCGGTTATGTGGGCAGGGAAGTGCTGTCGTGGCTGTCCGGGAGTCATGAAAGAGAGGTAGTGGCGTACATTGATTCAAGGGCAGGGGATGAATCCGGATCTGTCAGGTGCATGGGGGTTCCGGTATTGCCGCCGGACAGCATTGAGAAAATTGATTTTGATCATGTTTTTCTCGCTGTTGTGGAGTCTGAATATGCGTTGGAAATGAAACAGACTCTGATCCAGCACAAAATTCCTGAATCAAAGATCATCGATCTGAGTCTATGTGGATACAGGGATATACGATACTATTTTATTCAGGGATTTGCCGATTATGCGAACCGTGAAAAATTAGAAGGAAGCGTGGCGGAGTGCGGTGTGAACCAGGGCGATAGCGCAATGTACATCAATCTGGCATTTGGCGGCAGAAAGTTATATTTATTTGATACGTTTGAAGGTTTTGATGAAAGGGACCTGAATTTTGAGAGAAATATAGACAACCAGGATTTCCTGAAGGGACAATTTAACAGGTTATGCTTTAAGGACGGAGAGCCTGATGCAAAAATAGAAAAAGTCAAAAGGAAGATGACATTTTTAGAAAATGTTGTTATCAAAAAAGGATATTTTCCGGACACAGCGAAAGGCGTCGATGATAAATTTTGTTTTGTCAATCTGGATATGGATTTATATATGCCTATTTTAAATGGACTGCGATTTTTCTGGGACAGAATGGTTTCGGGCGGAGGGATTATGGTTCATGACTATTTCCGTCCAGATCTTCCGGGCGTTAAAAAGGCAATTGAGGATTTTGAAACAGAATGCGGGATCAGACTCGTAAAGACGCCCATTGGGGATGGGTGCAGTATTTTTATTGTAAAATAACCTGCTTGCAAAGGGAAAGTGTAGCGTATGATAGAAGAGAAAAAGAGCCATTCATTGTATTTACCAATTGGGATCCAAACCAAAAACATCATAACAGACGCCTATCCAGATGCTTATCCAATGGAAGGCTTCGAAATGATAAAACGTGCAGGTTTTTCCTGCTGCGATTTCAGTCTGAATGATTACCTGCAAAACACATCACTCTATCATTTTGAACATAACGACTTCTTCAGCCAGTCTGAGAATGATCTTCGACTGTTTTTCGAGCCCTATAGAGAGGCAGCACAAATCGTGGGGATCCGTATCAACCAGATGCACATGCCATATCCAAGTTATGTTCCAAATGCCTCAAAGGAGTTTAACGATTACCTTTTTTATGAAGTAGCGCCGAAGAGTATGAAAATCTGTGCTTTTTTGGAATGCCCATACATAGTAGTACACGGTTTTAAACTCAGCAGATATCTCGGTTCGGAGGAAGCAGAGTGGCAGAAAACAGAGGAACTCATAGAATACCTCGCACCCATGGCAAAAGAGCTTGGTGTCACCATATGCATCGAGAACCTATACAACAGTGTAGGAAATCTTATCATAGAAGGACCCTGCTGTGATGCAGGAAAAGCTGCATCACGCATTGACAGGATCAATGAAAAATATGGTGCGGAGGTATTGGGTTTCTGTTTTGACACCGGACATGCCAATCTGATCGGACTGGATTTTGAGGATTTTATCACCACACTGGGCAGCAGATTAAAAGTGCTGCATATACACGATAACGACGGTATTGCCGATCTTCACCAGATACCCTTTACTTTCACCAAAAGCCGTGAAAATATCTCTTCCACAGACTGGGAAGGATTCATAACCGGGCTTTGCAAGATCCAATTTAGCGGTGTACTCAGTTTCGAGACTGCCCCGGTATTAACTGCATTCCCGGCTGTGATGAAGCAGGATGTATTAGGCTTTATTGCAAATATAGGGAAGTATTTTGGGGAGGAGATCAAAATGCGCGCGGGTAGGGAAGAAATGCCAAAATAAAGGTTAATTATTTGCCTAAAATGATGATATCATGTATACTAATATCAGAGGATGAATCCATACATTGCGGGAGGTGTAGGTATGAATAAGAAGCCTGTGGTAAATATAGGTGTACAGCGGTTTGACAAACTGAGGAAACAAGGTTCGTTTTATATTGACAAGACGGATTTTATCAGGGAATGGTGGGAGACCGGTTCGGAGGTGACACTGATCACGCGTCCGCGCCGTTTTGGCAAGACATTGAACATGAGTATGCTCGAGTGTTTTTTTTCTAATAAATACGAGGATCGGGCAGATCTGTTCGAAGGACTGTCGATTTTCGGACACGATTCGGATCAGGAAAAGTACAGAAATCTACAGGGCAAATTTCCAGTGATATTCTTGACTTTCGCAAATATCAAGGCGGACAGATATTTGGAGATGGAAAATAAGATAACAGAAACAATTGCTGGTTTATATGAAAGCAACAGATATTTATTAGAAACAGGCTGTCTGAGTGAAAATGAGAAAGAATACTATAAAAATATAAAAATAGGAATGTCTGGTGACATTGCCGTGGGCGCGGTTCACCAGATGGCATGTTTCATGCAGCGTTATTACAACGAAAATGTGATCATTCTCCTTGACGAATACGACACGCCAATGCAGGAGGCATGGATTTCCGGATACTGGAATAAAGCAGTCAGTTTCTTCAGCAGTTTTTTCAATGCTACATTCAAGACCAATCCTTATCTTGAGCGCGGCGTGATCACGGGAATAACAAGAATTGCCAAAGAAAGTATCTTTACCGGAATGAATAATCTCGAAGTGATAACAACCACATCCGATGAGTATGCAACCGCTTTTGGATTTACAGAGAAAGAAGTGTTTGACGCACTGGATGACATGGAACTTGGAAGTGAAAAAGAAGAGGTTAAAAAATGGTATGACGGTTTTACGTTCGGGAGCCATACGGATATTTACAATCCATGGTCGATATCATCATTTATCAGGAAAAATGGAAAATACGAAAATTACTGGGCCGATACAAGCTCGAACGGACTTGTGAACTCGCTGATGCAGACGGGGGTTCCGGGCATCAAGCAGACGATGGAAGCACTCCTGCAGGGAAAGAGTTTCGAGGCAGAGCTTGATGAAAAGATTGTCTTTGACCAGCTTGACGGCAGTGTCAGTGCAGTGTGGAGCCTGCTGCTGGCGACCGGATACCTGAAAGTACTGGATCTGAAATATGTGGGGGAACGCAAAAGGAAAGTGTATACGCTGACACTCACAAACATGGAGGCAGAGAGTATCTTTGAAAAGATGGTGAAAGGATGGTTCGGCGGCAGCACTGAAACATACTACAATGAATTTATCAATGCACTTTTGCACGATAATGTTCGCAAGATGAACACTTTCATGAACAAAGTCGCCTTGAACACCTTCAGTTCGTTTGACAGCGGGAATAAGCCGTCAGAGCAGACAGAACCGGAGCGTTTTTATCATGGTTTTGTGCTCGGCATGGTTGTAAACATGGCAGATACGTATATCGTGAGGTCAAACCGTGAGAGCGGATACGGCCGTTACGATGTCATGCTGGAGCCTGTTGATAAAAGCGGAAAGGCATTCATATTTGAGTTCAAGGTACTGGATCCGGACGAGGACGAGGAGACACTTGAAGATACGCTCGCGGCGGCACACCGTCAGATCGCGGAGAAGAAATATGAGACAGAGCTTATATCACGCGGTTTTGCGTCAGAGAAAATACGTAAATATGGGTTTGCATTTCGGGGAAGGGAATGCCTGATAGGATAGTATTTGCTGCTACAAATGATCGCTATAACTTGTGTAACCTGAACGGATTGAAAATAATGGGATTGTAATTAGGGAGTCCTGTTCAGGCGTTTATTCTGGGTTATATTAGGAGAATTATGTTTGAGGACATGGTTCGGAGCTGGTTTGAAATGAATGTGGAGAGCAGTGCGTATAATGATTTCATGAAGGCGATGCTGTTTGATGATGTTAATTACATGAATGAATTCATGAACGAAATTGTACTAAAAAGCTTCTCAAATTTTGATCTAGGCAAAAACACATCATGTAATGACTATCCAGAACGGTTTTATCATGGTTTTGTTCCGGGACTGATGGTAAGGATTTAGGACAAGTTTGAGTTCACATCAAACCGGGAAAGCGGATTCGGAAGCTATGGTATCGTTTTAAAGCCATACGACAGGGAAGAAAACAATGTATACATAATAGAATCGAAGGTTTTCAAATCTTCAAAGGAGAAGACACCGGAGGATACAGTGGCAAACACCCTGATGCAGATTGATGAAAAACAATATGGAGTGTCTCTGTTTGCAAATGGCTTTACACCAAGATAGGTTATAAAATATGGTTTTGCATTTCATGGAAAAACATGTCTGATAGGAAAATGATACGTTAAAATTACAATAGGGTAATATAAATATTTTCAATTATTCGTATTATCCTGTCCATAAAAACACCTTCAGTAATTGCTGTGGGTGTTTTTTCTTAGGATAATTAATGGAATTTGTAATTGTTGTACCATGGAAATCAGCACAATATACGTTACTTTTCACACCCACGCCAGATTTCGGCATAATGATGAAATTGAAAAAAATCTAATCCACAAAAAATTCGTGGAAAATACGGTATTGTGGATATGTCATTTTATATTTCATTCTGCGTGGATATTTTTCTTCAAAACACCTGTATCTGACAATACCATACAGTCTTCTATACATTTTTTGGAAAAAAGCAGCCAGTCCATGGCTGTTTTTTTCCCGTCATTTTTACCAATACGCCGGGTTATCCACATTTGATCTTTCCCAATAAAAGTTCTATACTTTTTGAAAAGGAAGGTGGCATATGCAACGACAGGAATTATACGAAAAGGCATTGAAAGAACAGGAAGGGCGCATCCAGGAAATGGAGCAGGTGATATCACTCCTGGAAAAGGAAAACAGCCTGCAGCGGCAGCTCATTGAAAAGCTGAAGGAAGAAAACAGCGTGCTGGAAAAGCAGGCACAGAGATATCTGGAAACAATGCGTAAAATGTTAGAGGATATTCATCAGTAAAAGCGGGGGAGGCACTCATGCGGATAGATTTTGAATCATATTCAGCGCTGCAATACAGGAACAGGGCGCTGTCCAGGCAGGTTGAAGAATTTAAATCCGGGGAAAAGTATATAAGAATGGAAGCGGATCATAAAAAGCTGCTGCATTTTCACAACCAGGAAATGAAACGTATGAAACAGGAACTGGCCAGAGCGCACAGTGAAACCGTAACAGTCCGCAGATACTGGGGAGAAGTTATGGATGACCTGGATAAGGAACACCAGGCAGAAGTGTCACGTCTCCTGGCGAAAATAAAAAGGCTGGAAAAAGAAAACCTGGAGCTTGCCAGGCAGAGGGATGCGGCAGAGGATAAGCTTAAGGAACGTACACAGCAGTATTATGGTGTGGCAGCACAGCTGGAGGAAGAACGCGGGAAAAATAAAAAACTGACTGCGCAGTTAAACAAAGATTTTGAAAATTCTTCCATCCCGTCCTCAAAACAGAAAGCGGGAAAGAAAAAGATCCCCAACAGCCGTGAAAAAACAGGGAAGAAGCCGGGCGGACAGCCGGGGCATAAAGACCATACCCGTAAACAGCATACGCCAGATGTTATATATGAAATACCCGCCCCTGCTAAATATACAGATAACCCGGATTATTA